>PVML01017185.1_pt1 | contig 148662 bp, 154 predicted proteins | sample 1853371 | NCBI WGS metagenome assembly PVML01 (sample SAMN08533508, study PRJNA380276) | Human gut metagenome, whole genome shotgun sequencing project. | isolation source: participant 1, chromium library | host: Homo sapiens | collected 2017 | reverse complement strand
GGTGGGAGCTCCGCTTCTGGTAGCACTTGCGGCAGTTCTCTATGATTTCACACCAAAGCCGACTGGAACTGTCGAATTCGAGTAATATATAACAACTACAAAATGCCGAAAGTCTCTATTTCATAAGGACTTTCGGCATTTATTATTATCTTAATAAAAAAATTTGTTTGCTTAATGGAGAGAGTGAGTTACAATAATATTATTATAAAAATGAGAATGTAAAAAACAAATTATAAAAAAGGAGATTCTTAACATGGTAAAAATTATTTCTGACAGCACATGCGACCTCTCTCCAGAGTTGATTGCAAAATATGATATTGACATTTTGCCACTTCATATTCTTCTCGGGGAAGATGAATATGAAGATGGAAAGAATATTACACCGGAGCAGATTTATAGCTGGTCTGATGAAAATAAAACAACACCAAAAACGTCAGCTCCGGCATTGACAGATGCAATTGAGCTTTTTAAACCATATATAGATGAAGGTCGTGAAATTGTATGTTTTTCTATTTCAAGCAGTATGTCTACATCAGGGAATGTTATGCGTATTGCTGCAGAGGAGCTGGAGGCGGAAGATTGTATTACAGTAATTGATTCAGCAAATCTTTCTACAGGGATTGGGCTTCTTGTAATAGAGGCAGCTATTATGGCACAGAATAATCACACAGTAGAAGAAATTGTTTCAGCAATAGAAGCGTTAAAACCGAATGTCAGAGCAAGCTTTGTTGTAGATACGCTCACTTATTTATATCGTGGCGGTCGCTGCAATGCGGTTTCAGCTATGGCAGGGGGCGTTTTAAAACTGCATCCTAAAATCGTAGTAGAGAATGGTGCAATGAATGCTTCAAAAAAATATCGTGGAAAAATCAATTCTGCAATTATGACGTATGTCAAGGATATGGAGGATGATTTGAAAGCGGCAAGACCGGACAGAGTTTTTATTACGCATTCTGGTTGTGATCGCACGATAGTAGAGGAAGTACATTCTTATTTGGAAAATTTGGGTGTTTTCTCTGAAATATTAGAAACAAGGGCTGGCGGCGTCATTTCCAGCCATTGTGGTCCGGGAACATTAGGCGTTTTATTTATCCAAAGTATGTAATAAAAAGCTAAGAAGGGAATGACATAGAATGAAGCTTGCAAATATTACCTTGGCACCCACGATTCGAAAATATAATAAGGAAAATTTAGTACATGATGTAATTACTGGGTTGATCATTATGGCAGTGTCAATCCCAATTTCTATGGGATATGCACAAATAGCAGGTCTTCCGGCAGTATATGGATTATATGGTTCAGTATTTCCAATACTTTTATTTGCATTATTTTCGACATCACCACAATTTGTATTTGGTGTGGATGCAGCACCGGCAGCCCTGGTTGGTTCAGCATTATTAGGAATGAACATAGAAGGCGGTTCAAAAGAAGCTCTCGCAGTTGTTCCGGTGCTGACATTTTTCGTAGCTGTGTGGCTTTTTGCATTTTATTTAATGCATGCAGGAAAGCTTGTCAATTATATATCAGAGCCGGTGATGGGTGGATTTATTACCGGTATTTGTACAACGATTATTTTGATGCAGGTGCCAAAGCTTATGGGTGGAAGTGCAGGAACCGGCGAATTCTTGGAACTGGCGGAACATATTATCAAAGCTGTCCGACAAATCAATATGCCGTCGCTTGTACTTGGGAGTGTCTCTCTTGTGATTTTACTTGTAGCGAAAAAGCTTGTACCGAAGTTTCCGATGGCGGTAGTGTTAATGGTATTAGGTGCAGTTCTTACAAACATTCTTCCAATGACAGCGTGGGGAATTAAAACCTTGGATGCGGTTGAAACGGGACTGCCAAAGTGGAATATTCCGGACTTTACAGTTGTTCCGATTCGTGAAGTAATTACGATTAGTTTATCGGTTGCGGTTGTCATTATGGCAGAAACATTGCTTGCAGAAAATAATTTCGCACAGAAAAACCGATATCGGATTAATGACAATCAGGAGATTTTAGCATTCGCAGTGGGAAATATGGCGGCAGCCTTTACCGGATGTTGTCCAATCAATGGTTCTGTTTCAAGAACTGCGATGGGGGAACAATACCAGGGAAAAACGCAGGTGATGAGTATTGTTGCAGGTTTGTCTATGTTGATTTTGCTGCTTTGCGGAACTGGATTTATAGGGTATCTTCCGATTCCGGTGCTTACAGCCATCGTGATTTCAGCACTGCTAGGTGCGACAGAATTTCATCTTGCGACGAAGCTGTGGAAAGTCAGCCGGACAGAATTTTTTATTTTTGCAGGTGCATTTGTAGGAGTACTTTTTCTTGGGACGATCAATGGTGTATTGATTGGAATTATTTTATCATTTTCAGAAATGATAATCCGATCATCTAAGCCGGCGAGAGGATTTCTCGGGATTCAGCCGGGGCACAGACATTTCCGGGATTTAAATGAAAGTAGTCAGATTCATGCAATAAAAGATGTTTTAATCTATCGTTTCAGCAGCAATCTTTTTTTCGCAAACGTGCAGGTATTACAGCAGGATATAGAGGATGCACTGGAACAAAAGAAAGATACGAAGGCAGTAATTTTAGATGCAAGCGGTATCGGAAGTATGGATATCACAGCAGCGGAAAGGCTTGGAAATCTTTACGCATCTCTGAAAGCACAGGGGGTTCGTTTTTATATAACGGAGCACATTGCGGGATTGAATGAGCAGATGAGAAAACTGGGGTTAGGATATCTTATCAGAGAAGGTTGTGTGCGAAGAACAACACATATCGCATTAAAAGATATGGGAATTAACAGGCCATATCCTTTAGAGGATGGGGTGGATAATGAAGAGCGCAGCGCTTCAAGAAAGCGTGTAGACAATCGTGTACAGGAATTTGTTTGGGCATTTGGCTCGAATTCAGAAGATGAGATTGAGAAGCAGATTGCACGACAGATCGAGCAGTTGAAAAAAAGTGGAGATATGGAGAAACTGCTGCATGGAAGCTGGTCACACATGGATGCATTTGATGAAGATGAGTGGCTGGAGCATCTTGAGGAACATTTGAAAGAAATTGTAAATATTTCCGGAAAAGATGAAAGAACACTTGCAGCGCGTTTGGAAGAGCACAGACAAGAAGTACATGACCGTATTGCACAGGAACACCCAGAGCTTGCCCAACGGTTTAAGGAACGCAGACATCGTCTGGATGAACATTTGAAAGAACGCCGTCCGGATGTTTATGAGCTTGTCATTAGTTTAAGAGATAACAAGAAGAAAGAAGAATAAGATAAAAAAGAAATGGTTGGAATTTTGAAGTTCCGGCCATTTCTTTTTATAAATTTTATGAATTGATACAAGGACGAAGCATAATTTTAGCTGTAAATATTCCATTATCATACGTGAAATCACATCCACCGCCAGTCTTTTCAACAATGTGGCGGACAGATTGAATTCCGATACCATTTTCATTTCTTTTAGAAGAAAGAAAAATGCCATGCTTTTGTTGGATTTTACCATCAAAAGCATTTTCAATTTGAATTAAAATAAGATTAGAAGCATGTCGATAGATTTTGATATCGATCCGTTGTCTGAATTTTGCGGTCTTCAAGCTGGCTTCCAATGCATTTTCTAATAGGTTAGAAAGAACAAGACAAAAGTCTGTTTCATCGACTGAAATTTGTGCCGGAAGATCAATCTGCACGTGGAAAGGAATTGTGTTACGTTCAGCCAGTGCACAATAATAGCTGATTACACTGTCGATGACCTGATTTTCACAAAAATGCATATGCATAGTCGGGATTTTCTGGGTTACATTATATAGATACTCTTTTATTTTTTCTAAATCTCCGGCTTCAGCCATTGAGGATAGCTGAAGAAAATGATGGCGCATATCATGTCGTGCCTGACGTGTCTCTTCGATTGCATTGCAGAGGTTAGTATATCTTTCCTGTTGGATTGAAAGAAGATAGTTTTCTTGTTGAAGCCGTGCATTTCGGTTTAGACTGTTTGCCATTAATAAAAACAGAGCATAAAATAATGCAAGAATTATTAACAGAACAAGGCTGACAACAATATATATCTGTAAAATCCGTCCGGTATATAAGGTGCCATCGTATTTTGGGACCATGAACAGATTCAGTCCGATAAATATAAGCGGTAAGATCCAGAATACATACCAGGTCTGAGCAAAATTATCATCATCGATCATGATTCGGACAGTATGAGTGGCAGGATACCAGACGGCTAAAAGGAATAAAATACAGATAATGTTATAGATGATTCCTGTGCCAATCTGAAACCAGAGTATATTTTTTGAGGCAGGTAAATGCAAATCTATAATTGCATTTATTGCGCGGGAAAAACTATTCACGCAAGAAAAAACAGCGCAAATCGCAAGAAAAATGCTAAAAGATTTCCAAATAGAAATCGCAAGAGTTTTATGATAGATCACCAAGAGGAACAATAACAGGAAAAAGAGAATGGGAGCTGTTTTAATCTGTAAAGCCGAGCATAATATACCTCCCAAAATGCAGAGTGCAATTAGAAGAGGAAAAAGCCAAGCAATTAGCTTTGGAAGAGATATTTTTAGTGTTGATTTTACAGGAAGATAGGCAAGAATCATCCCAGGGATAATTACAGTAAGTTCAAGTGTCGGGCGAAGAATATCGTTCATTATGTATGCCCCCTTTCAAAATAAGAAATTTATCTCATGCGTTTATTTTAACATAAAACATATAGACAAACTACGGGGCGGATTTACAATTCGTGCTATTTTTTGACTATTCGTGACAGAGCGATTGAAAACGAAAAGTGTTTTTTTATAATAAAAGCAGTAGATTACAAAGGCTGGAAAAAGGAGGAAAGTATAAATGAAAGGAAGAAAAATACTATTAGCGTTTATTATATCTGCAGTTACGCTCACATCGGGATGTGCAAATGGTACACCAAAGACAGAGGAGGCAAAATCAGAGCAGAAGACAACAGAAGAAAATGCAGTTGTTCCAATTAAACCACTTACTGAAAAAGCAATTGACGATAATCCATATATGGCAAAGAGCGATGCCAATATTCATCATGACTGTTATAATTCAGATACGACAGATGAAGTATTACCGGTTGACATTTATCCGGAGATAAATGTTTCTTATGAAACGGTAAATAAAAATGCATCTCCGGCGGTGTTTTTTGATACATATGGACATGCTGTTGTTCCATTGCAGGGGGGACTGGCTATCCGTGATATTAATGCGGATGAAGCACAGACAGAAGGTTATTTTTCACCGGCGAAGCATGATGGTGGGGGCTATGTGATACAAAGCTCATATTCATTTGTTGCCCTTGAATGGGTATGTAAGAGTGAGGCAGATGAAGATGTTGAAGCATATATGAGCCAGCACCGTCATGATACAGATATACAGGAATTGAAAACATATTTTACAAGTGTGATAGACTGGATTTCTGGTGTATTTAGTGATGTGGAAAGTGAAATGCGTGGGATTGAGTGGGGAAGATTATTTGAAACTTATCATAACCAACCATATGATCCGGTGAAAGTATCGGATAAACTGCATGAATTATATGCTGATGGTGCAGTAAAGAAAAGAGCAGGAATATTTGAATATATTTTAGGAGGCTGTAAAGAACCTCGATTGCTTGAAATTCGTATATTTGAAGAAAGTACTAAAAAGGCGGTATATACACAGCAGACAGATGAAGCTAAAAAGTGTGGAAAATCAAATTGCCCATTGTGTGCATTAGAGATAGGTAATAATTCAAAACGTATTTGGAAATTTAATGAAATGGATGCCGATCATGTCACGGCATGGAGTAAAGGTGGAGCTACAGATATTTCAAATTGCCAGATGTTATGTAAGACACACAATCGAGCAAAAGGAAATAAATAATATCATTAGTTTTAACAGGCATTAACTCTTAAAAAAGTTAGTGCCTTTTGTTTTAATAGATGCAAAAATTGTAATTATTTTCAATCAAATTTTCTTAAATAAAAATTTTTATATAAATTTTTATGCAAATCAATAAAATGATCAACCAATAAACAATAAAAAATATGAAAGAATATAGGATGAATGGAAGACGAGAGAAAGACGAAAAGAAAACATAGAAATAAATATAATTGAACAAAACAAATAAATATGATATAATCACATAGAAAACAGAAAGGAGGCGAGCAAAGTGATTGATTTATCGAATTTTAAGACGTTTGATTTCAGTGAAGGTGTACCATACATTTCAATTACAAGCAATGGTATTACATTTAACAAATCAGTAATTATGAAGATGAAATATCCGGCATATGTAAAATTGTTAATTAATGAGACTGAAAAGCAAATTGCTGTTCAGGCATGTGGAGAACATGATGATAAATCAGTGCAATTTTACAAAGAAAAGTCAAATGGGGTTTTGTCTGTTCGATGGAACGCAAAAGATTTGATTAATACGATTGCAAGAATATGCGATTGGGATTTGAGTCAATTGTCATATCGGGTAAATGGTGTGTTAGTACCAGAAATGAACTTGATGTTGTTTGATTTGAATGAAGCAGTCACTATGGTATAAGGCTTGCAACTTTTCTGATTCCAAAAAAAGAGTTCATTTGAGATTAGGGCCTCAAACGAACTCTATCGGAAATAGCAGAGACAAAAGATCATCTACTAAAACCATATCTTTCAAATGTATTTTAGTATTTGTTTCTGCCGATTTCCATACTTTCTCGGATTCGTCTGAGAAAAATCTTTTGGAAAGGAGGCAGATTGCATGGAAAAATGTGACCAGGCTGAAATGGTTTTTACAGCATACATTACTCTGAAAAATGGAAATCGCTTGTATGCTAAGCAGGTTGGGAAAAAAGCATTTTGCTTTCCACGTAAAGAAACCAAGGAAAAAACAAGTAAATAATTTATAAGTAACAAGGTGTCAGAGAATGTTTGATGGTCACATTCTCTCTAAAAGAAAGAGAGAAAAAAATGAATAAAAAATCAAGTGGACAAAAATTATCAACACAAGCTTCAAAAATTATGAGATCAAATAACAGTTCTCAAATTCAGAAGTCATTAGCTGCCAGTGTGTTATCACAAAGAAACACAGGAAAGATTACCGGTAAAGCTATGGAGGCAAAAGCATCTATGGTAATGAATAGTAATAAGTATTCCGGAACAACAAAGAGTTTAGCTGCCAGTGTTCTTTCACAATCTGATAAAAACAGATAATGAATAATAATTAACCCCAAAGGCATTAACTGTAAGAAGTTAGTGCCTTTTTTGCGTATAAAAAAATAGATTGCATGAGGCGGTCGAGAAAATAACGACTAATTACTGAATAAAAATTTCTTGATGAAACAGGGCGTCCATAGAAAGTTTTGAATTAATATAATTGAACGACAAGCACTGACTATAACGGTTAGTGCTTCTTTTTTTGCCTTTTTTCAAAAGCATCTGACATTGTACACTCTGCCACATGTGATTAGTGGAAAAATAAATTTTCTTAGAAAAGCACCGTCCAAATGCCCTCTGAAACTTGCAATTAGTGAAGAAATATTTCGTTTACGCATAAAAAACTTGCAAAAAGGGGTTGGTAAATACCATTTCCAACGCTTTATAGGTAGAGGAATAATTATTTTTCAAAAATCCCTCAAATCATGTCCGCTTTTGCTTGTCCCAGTACAGAGTATGTGAAGGGACTAACAAAAGTAAAAGAAAAAATGATAAAAATGCAAAAAAATATCACGAATCTTTTGCATCTTGCCAAGTCATTTGACTTTAGTAATTAGAGGACGTTTTGGAATGTTCCTTCGTTGAACCTTGACAACCGATAAGTGCACCCTGAAAGTCTACCAGGAGTTCTGCCATGACCTTTCTTTTTTGGAAGCGAGCGGAATCATAATGACACTCCCGATGATGGGCGGCTGACCAGAGCCTTATGGTCAGTGACCTGTTTATACAGGCAGAGGCAGTCTGAGACGACTGCAGGTGACAGGGAAAAGCACGACAGACCACTGCAAAAAAGTAACTGAAAAATGTTTACAGGGCAAAATGCCCGGAAAGGATGTAACGACTATGAATAAAGTGATTTTAATGGGAAGACTGACAAAGAATCCGGAGATCAAGTATGCCGGGAAAGATAATGATATGGCAGTAGCCAGATATACTCTGGCAGTGAACAGAAGATATAAATGTGACGGAGAACAGGAAGCAGATTTTATTTCCTGCGTAACATTTGGCAAGAGTGCAGAGTTTGCACAGAAATATCTTTACAAGGGAATGCGGATTGTGATCGGTGGACGCATCAGCACTGGCAGTTATAAGGATAAGGATGGAAAGACGATTTATACCACAGATGTGATTGTGGAAGAACATGAATTTGCTCAGAATAAGGACAGCGGTGCTGGAGCAGATTCATCAGAAACCCCGAAAACAGATAAAGACGGTTTTATGGAAGCGAAGGACGGAGAAATTCCGTTTGACTAATAAAAGCAGAAATCTGTCTAATAAAAATGTGGAGGTTATTTATGAGTGTAAGTTATAACAGATTATGGAAACAGCTCATTGATAAAAATATGAAGCGGATAGAAATGCAACACCTCACCGGGATTAGCGGAAATATTCTTGCCCGGATGGGAAAAAATCAATATGTATCAATGGAAACAATCGAGAAAATTTGTAAGAAAATGAATTGTACTATTGACGAGATGATGGAATTTACAGATTAAAGATAGCAAGCCGGATACGGCATAATTCTCTTAGCAAAGCTAAGAGCGCACTTCTATACAGGCAATTACATCTGCCTGTATCGTGCGACCTGCGGTGCCATTCCCGATTGTGAAGGATTTCAATTTGAGAATATAGCGAAATCATAGATTTCGGACAAGGGGATAATTTCCCCTTGCGGCACAAGGCCTATCTCATTGTAACAATTAAAGATTTTTAAGATTACAGAGGTCAGTATTTCCTTATTGTGGAACGATGATCTCAGTTTTTTATATTCGGGAATCGGCATTTGTGAGAAGAACGGTTCTTTTTATTTACAGAAAAAGTAGGAGGATGAGAAATGAGCAGAGCGAAAAATCCCAAGTATGAATCCATGTCACTGGAAGAACTGAAAGCCAACATGGAAAAAAGTAAAAAGGAACTAGAACATGCAATCCACAATAAAAATATTCTGGAGCAGAGAAAGAAGTTGGTGGAGCGAAAGGAACGTTCCCATAGATTGATTGTTAAAGGAGCAGAGTTTGAAAAAGCATTTCCATTATCCAGAGATTTGGAACAGGAAGAAGTTCAGGAGGTTATGGATCAGTTGCAGAACAGTAGTTACAACAAGAGTATTGTGCGGCAGGTTCACATAGCAGCCTTACATAAAGAACAACAGCAGATTGCAGAAGCAGTTGAAAAAGCAGAAAGAGGAGATGACGGCTAATGGCATTGTATCATTTTTCAGTAAAGCAGGTTTCCAGAGGAAAAGGCCAGACGGTAGTTAATTCCGCAGCTTATATTTCGGGGCAGAAGCTTTATAACGATTATTATGGACAGACACATGACTATACAAAAAAGTCGGGAGTGATTTTCACAGAAATCCTGACACCGGAATATGTGCCGAAACGTCTGTCTGACCGAGAAACACTCTGGAATGAGGTTGAGAAGGTAGAGAAAAGTAAACAGGCACAGTTAGCTTATTCTTTTGATATTGCTTTACAAAATGAACTGACACTGGAGGAAAATATAGAACTGGAGAGAGCGTTTTGCAGGGAACAGTTCGTAGCACGTGGCATGATTGTAGATCTGGCAGTTCATGAGGGAAAATCAAAGAACGAGGATGAACCAGATAATCCACATTTTCATGTACTTGCTCCAATCCGTCCTTTTACAGAAAAAGGAAGCTGGGGCAACAAGCAGAAACGGGATTATGTTTTGGATGAAGATGGAAACCGGATAAAGGATGCCAAAGGGAAGGATATATTTAATGCTGTTTCAACTACCGGGTGGAATGATTCGGAGCTTTTAAAGGAATGGAGAAGAGCGTGGACGGAGATGGTAAATGAAAAATTCCGGGAGTGCCACATGGCAGCCAGAATTGATCACCGTTCTTACAAAGAGCAGGGAATTGATCTGATTCCGACTATCCATGAAGGATATGAAGTCCGGGCAATGGAGAAAAAGGGAATCAAAACGGTGATTGGAGAACTGAACCGGGCAATCCGGCAATTCAATCAAATGTTCATTTCTCTGAAAGAATCCATTCAGTGGATGAAGACAGTTTATAAAGAAATGAAAGCCGAGCTGGATCGTAGGCAGAACCCTACACTTCTGGAGAGTTTGCAGGATTATTATGATAAAAAGACACAGGGCAGACCGCCACTTCCCAATTACTATGGGGAAATGAAACGAAAAGGGAAGAATCTCTCCAATTTACAGGAGTTTTCAAAATCCATCAATTATCTTCAGATCCATCAGATAGAGACGATGGATGATTTGCAGGAGCGGATTGAGGAACTGAACGGTGTTGTTTCTGTCAGTAAAAAAGAAATTTCCGAAAAGCGAGAGCAGTTAAAAAAATTGGAAAATCTGGAAAAGATGGCAGAGGTAATAAAGACGAACCAGCCATTGATTGATGAGTATAACCGTTTCTATTTCCAGAAAAGACGTGAGAAATACTATCAGCAGCATAAGAAAGAAATCAATTATTACCGTAAATGTGAACGGGAGTTGAAACAACATCTGGATAAAAATGGGAAGGTGCCAACTGCCAGATGGAAACGGGAGAAAGAAGAACTCCAGGCGGTGATTGAAGAGCTGAAAGCAGATAATCTGCCGTATCAGCAGGAACTTTCTTTTGTAAAAAAGGTACAGAGCTGTGCGGATATTGCCAGACGTAACCGGGAAATGGCAGAAGCAGATACGTCCGGGCGTTCAGAAGAAAAAAGTGAGAAGGAGACAAAGTTTCCGGTATTTCACGCAGTTCAGACGGAAGATATTTTTGAAGAAAATGGTAAAGAAGAGCAACAGCCAGTGAACCAGTCGGAGCAGAAGCCAGAAAAGAAGACCTCTCTTCTGAGAAAACTGGATGAAAAGAAGAAAGAGTGTGCAGAGCGTGATGCAAAGCAACAGATAGTGAAGAAAAAACGGAATCATGAGATGAGTTTATAACAGTCTGTCAGCAGGACAGATGGGAAAGGATGAGGAAAATGCAGTATACAGAAGAACAGATTATAAGAGCAAACCAGACCGACCTTGTCTCTTTTTTGAACGCACAGGGAGAACAGTTGGTGAAAAGTGGCAGAGAATACCGTTGGAAAAAGCATGACAGTGTAACGGTATCCGGCAACCGGTGGTATCGGCACAGTCAGAGTAAAGGAGGTTATCCGGTAGACTTTGTGATGGAATTTTATTATGCAACATTCCCGGAAGCAGTGAAAATGCTAATCGGGGAAGAAGGCGAAGGCAGGCAGAAGTCCTGCCCCGCCCCGTCCAAAGACTTCCGATTACCGGAGAAAAATGAAGATAATGAAATGATCGTAAAGTATCTGACAGAAAGCAGAGAGCTTGAGAAAAATCTGGTGATGGAATGGATTGTCAGAGGAGATATTTACGAAGAAAAGAAGCACCATAATGTTGTATTTGTGGGCAGAGATGCAGATGGTATTCCAAGATATGCACATTGCCGAGGAACTGGTGAAATAAAATATCGTGGAGATGTAGCCGGTTCTGATAAATCTTTTGGATTTTGTTACAGAGGAACGGATAATCAGTTGTTTGTGTTTGAAGCAGCCATTGACTTGCTTTCTTTTATCCAATTATTTCCAAAAGACTGGAAGAAACGTAGCTACCTGAGTCTGAGCGGTGTATCCAGTATGGCACTGATGGCTTTTCTTTCTGAACGCCCTCAGATTACTTCTGTTTTCCTGTGTCTGGATAATGACCAGGCAGGGAATGAAGCCTGTGAGAAATTGGCAGGAGAAATCTCAGAAAGATACAGTGTAATTCGCCTAAAACCTTCACGAAAAGACTGGAATGAAATCCTCTGTGATAAAAACGCTGACAGAAAGAAAGCAATTGCAGAAACAATCACAATCAAAGTACCAGAATCAGAAGAGATGGTGCCGATGTTGTGTTATGAAGACATTGAGCAGACCAGTGTGGAATGGCTGTGGTTCCCCTATATTCCATTTGGAAAACTGACAATCATTCAGGGCAATCCGGGAGAGGGAAAAACTTATTTTGCAATGATGCTGACAGCAGCCTGTACCAACAGAAAATTGTTTCCGAATATGGAAGATATCGAACCATTCAATGTAATCTATCAGACTGCGGAGGATGGCATGGGTGATACGATCAAGCCAAGATTGGTGGAAGCAGGTGCTGATCTAAGCAGGGTTATGGTGATTGATGATACGGAAGAAGCATTGACTTTATCCGATGATCGAATTGAAAAGGCAGTCAGGCAGAATCATGTGAGGCTTGTAATCATTGATCCGGTACAGGCGTTTATTGGAGCAGATGTGGATATGAACCGTGCAAATGAAGTGCGTCCGGTGTTTCGAAAACTGGGAATGATTGCAGAGAAGACCGGTTGTGCCATTGTGCTGATCGGACATCTGAATAAATCTTCCGGGACGCAGAGCACGTATCGAGGACTTGGTTCTATTGATATTATGGCAGCAGTACGAAGCTTGATTTTCATCGGGAAAGTAAGAAAAGATCCAACCACAAGGGTATTGATTCATGAAAAAAGTTCTCTTGCGCCACCAGGGGAGACAATGGCATTTAAACTGGGAGACGAAGAAGGTTTCCGATGGGTGGGAGCCTATGAGATTTCCGCAGATGAATTGTTAGATGGAAAAGAAGGAAAAGCAACAGAAACAAAGCTGGAGAGAGGGGCAAAGTTAATCAGGGAACTGCTTGCTGATAAAAAAGAAATTTCAATCAGGGAATTAGATGAAAAAGCAAAGGAACAGGGAATTTCCGGGCGAACAATGCGTGATGTGAGAAGCAGGATGAAGAATGAGTTGGAGTACCAAGTAAATGAAAAGCAGGAGAACAGTATTCGATTAAAAGAATGACAGGTGGCAGAGTCATTGAAGCAAATACAGATTTTTATAGATACCTTATCTGCCACCTGCCGTCTGCCAGTGTATGAAATTACGAAAACAGATTGCAAAACGCTTGCAACTTGCAATCAAACAAGATATAATGAAGAAAAAAGAGGAGGCGATATCTATGGCAAGAACAGCAAATGTATTTGCACGTGTTGAGCCTGAAGTGAAAGAACAGGCAGAGCAGGTGCTTGATAGACTTGGAATTCCAATGTCCAATGCGGTAGGAATGTTTCTGAGACAGATTGTACTCCAGAGAGGAATTCCTTTTGAAATGAAACTTCCAGCTTATGAGGAGCCTGTTGCATATGGCTCTCTGACAAAGGAACAGTTCAATGCAGAAATAGAAAAAGGCATGGAAGATATTAGGGCTGGCAGAGTGTATTCAGCGGATGAAGTTGAAGCAGAAATGAAACGGGAATTTGGTATATGAAATATAAAGTGATGTATACAGCAGGAGCAAAGAAAGATCTGCGAAATATTTTCAGATATATTTCAGAGGAACTATTAGCTCCGGAGAATGCTGCAGGACAGACAGAGCGGATTATGACGGCAATTCGGAAGCTGGATACTATGCCGAACAGAAATCGGATCTATGAGGAAGAACCGTGGCACAGTAGAGGACTTCGATTCTTTCCAGTGGGTAATTATCTGGTATTTTACAAAACAGATGATGAAACTGAAACGGTATATGTAGTGCGAATTATGTATGGTGGACGTGATGTTCATAAACAGTTAAGTCAAACAGAAGACGTTTCAGTAAATTAAAACAGAATATGGAACAAAAACACGAGCAGTTAGTCTACGAAAAATAGGTTAGCTGCTTTTTTTATGCAAAAAAGGAGGTGCCGTGTATGGGATATGCACGTAAAGATTTAGAGAAAACAAAGAAAATAGCAAAGAAATTTGTACGCTATCAGGAAGGGGCAGAGCTTTATATATGGCACAGACAAGAAAAGATCTGCGGGGCAGAGTCCTGCGGAAAGGTGAATCACAGAGACGTTCAGACGGGAGATATGTATATACTTATACGGATCCTCCAGGAAGACGTAAATATGTTTATGCACAAGACCTTGTAACGCTTCGGGAAAAAGAAGCACAGCTCATGAAAGATCAGATGGACGGTCTGGATATTTATGTTGCCGGAAAGGCTACAGTAAATTTTGTATTTGACCGCTACATGAGTCTCAAAAATAATCTGAAACCAACAACCAAGAGCAATTATCTTTATATGTATGAACGATTTATCCGGGATACATTTGGAAAGCGGAATATAGCAGAGATCAAGTATTCTGATGTGGTGCAGTTCTATAATCATCTGACCAAGAAGCAGGAACTGAAGATCAACACGTTGGAAACTATTCACACGTTATTGCATCCCACTTTTCAACTGGCTGTAAGGGATGACATTATCAGAAAAAATCCTACGGATGGAGTCATGGCAGAATTAAAGAAAAACTTAGGCATGAAAACCGGTGTGAGACATGCGCTGACAATTCCACAGCAGAGAGCATTTATGGGATATATTGCTACGCATCCGATTTATTTTCACTGGTGGCCGATTTTTACGATTTTTCTTGGAACCGGATGCCGAATTGGAGAAGTTTTAGGGCTTCGATGGGAAGACATCGACTATGAGAAGCGGATTATCAGCATCAATCATAATCTGACGTATTATCCGGTAGGAGAAGACAGAGCATCAGAAAATCACATTTCGACGCCAAAAACAGAAGCCGGAATGCGTACGATTCCCATGTTGGATACAGTGAAAGATGCTTTTGAGATGATCTGGGAAGAGCAGAAAGAAAATGGATGGACAGATGCAGAGATTGATGGGATGACAGGCTTTGTTTTCTGTAACCGTTATGGAAATATAATGAATGCCCAGTCAGTTAATCGTGCAATCAAGAGAATCTCATCTGCTTATAATGCAACAGAAGAAGTAGAGGCAAAAAAAGAGCATCGAGAGCCGGTGTTGTTGCCGGATTTTTCAGCGCACAGCTTGAGACACACATTTTGCACAAGGCTTTGTGAAAGAGAAACAAATCTGAAAATAATCCAGTCGATCATGGGGCATAAGGATATTCAGACCACTATGGATATCTATGCAGAAGCGACAAAGGAGAAAAAACAGGAAACATTTGAACATTTGGCTGCAACAATGGATGTATTTTAAGAAGGGCTTCTGGCAGGTGCAAAGCTCTATTAAGAAGTACCGTTTTACCCTACAAAACGGGATGTACTTCATTTGTGAAAAAGCTCTGAAAATACACAAATACACCAAATTTACACCAAATGGTGCTTGAAACGGTGCAGAGCCTTAAAAATCGCATAATTTTTAAAATATATGGGCAGTTCCATTACGGAATTGCCCATTTTTAGAAAACATATAATTATTCATCAATGTCTATTCGTTCAATCTTAAAAATTACAGGTCTGGTGCCATCATTGCAGCAGGCAATCATGACCTTGTCATCATTCATCCAGCCGTGCATGATACTTCCGCCTTGCAGTGCCGTGTAGATATAGCGGCTGATGGCGTCCCACGCTTCTGAACAAAATGGAACGCCTTTGCTTCCGCAGTGGGAAGTTCCGGGCGATTGTAAACAGCCTGTGTCCGGTTCTCCTGATTTAACTAATGTCCCTTCCCCGCAGTGCCAATAATCGTCCCTTTCGTTATTTCGACAAAAGATGAACTCGTCACCGACATTGTAACAAGGGCACTTTCCACTGTCAGGTACTGCACAATATTGTGCTTGAAGTTCGGGGAATAGTTTTTTGTCTATTACTGTTACCTTAACTTGATATTCCATTTTTCTGTTTCTCCTTTCGTCTTGCAGCACATAGGTTTCCGTCAATCCACCACAAGCAGTTTTTGCATTGAAGGCATTGATTAACGGGAACACCGGCAAGCGTCTTATTCGCCCAAGCCGGGTCGCTTAAATGTCCTCTGCCAACAGCAATCATGTCAGTGTATTCGTTGTCTATAATACTTTTTCCGATATTTCCGGTAAAAATGTTGCCAACACAAATAACCGGTATATCTACATGATTTTTAACAAGGGACGCTGCATATATTTTGCTGTCATATAAAAAGTTATTTGGTATATTCGAGTAGCGAGCAATCCCGGAAGAAACATCTATAATGTCTGCTCCGGCTTTTTCTATGGTAATTGCTGTATTGATAAGCTCTTCGTAATCGGAATTTCCAAAACGAACGGCTATTATAAAATTTTCCCCACAGTTTTTTCTGATTTCAATTATCAGTTCTTCCAGTAGGCGGATACGGTTTTCGAAACAGCCCCCGTACTCATCACTTCTTGTGCTTGTTTCTAAAACCTCATCAAGATACATTCCGTGTGCACAATGAAGTTCGATACCGTCAAATCCGGCTTTTTGGCAACGGATTGCTGCTGAAATAAATGCTTCTTTATACCGAAGAAAATCATCTCGGCTGATTTCTGAAATTTTCTTTTCTTCCATAGTTTTAAGTCCTGTAAGCATAATCTGCACTAATGTAACGGCAGAATAATGATGAATGATATCGGCAATGCTTTTTATTCCCGGAATGCAGTTATCATTCTCCAGACAGAGCGTATCTCTGTTTTCCGGCATTTTCAGAACAGAACAGGCTTCGATGATTATAAGACCTGCGCCGCCTTTTGCATACGCTTCATAGCGGTCGATATGGCTTTGATGAACCAATCCATCCGGAGCAACCGTTCCAAAATCAGACATAGGCGGAACTACAATACGGTTTTTAATTCGTCTGCCACAGATATTGATTGGTTTTGAAAGTGAAATGGATTTCATCTATTTTACCGCCCTTCCCAATTCATAAGCCTTTTTAGGATAGTCTGTTTTTTCTATGTCTGCTCTTGTGGAACAGCCATATGCAAGTAAGACACCGCTGTCGTTCCAACCAAGATATTTTACGGTTTCGTGGTAACTGCCTAAAGCACCGTTATAGATGCTTTCCACATTGCTGGCTGCTGTCATTAAAAGCATTGCTTTCTTGTTTGTACCAATCAATGCATTATCAATACCGTGAAATCTGTCGATTGCTATTTTAATTTGAGCCGATAAACAATGATAATAAAGCGGTGATACAAAAATAATCATATCTGCTTTCTTTAATTCCGGATAAAGGAAGTTCATATCATCCTGAAAAACACACGGTTTATCTCCACACTGACAAGAATCGCATCCGATACACGGATGGACACATTCAAAAGCAGTGTTAAATCGAAAAACACTATGTCCGGATTCTTCAGCACCCTTGATGAACTCATCGGCGAGTAATGCGGAAGTACCATTTTTGTGGGGACTTCCGGTAATCATAACAATATACATTTTGTTCCTCCATTCTGGTAAGCTCTTTCGTTGATGAAAGGATAACTTTGCGATATAATGAGTAAAACACGAAAGGAAGTGGTTTCTTATGCTGATACCTCGTTATTACTTTGCGGATGATTTCCGAAAGTTTTATGACTATTTTCTGTCACAGCCACATACAGAAAGATTGTTCCATAAAGGGGATTATCTTTGGAAACCGGGACAGCCTTACGACAGGGTTCAATACTATGTATCCGGAGCTGCCATCAATTTTTCAGACCATGAGAGTGGTCGAAGAAAGATTATCAGCTTTCACGGAGCCGGCACAGTTTTTCCGGGATACCATACAACCGATTTTAAAATCGAACTATCACTAACTACTATGGCTCTTTCAGAGATGAAAATCCTTGAGTTTTCAATTCCACAATTCAAGTCGATGTTTGAGTCAAATAATGCTCTCAGCGAATGTGTAGTAAATTGGTATTCCACGTATGTAAACAGATTCTTGTTTGAAACAATTCATCAGGAATACAATTCATCTCAGGTTAAACTTTGTAATTTGCTGTACCTTTTAACAATAAATCAGCCTTCTAACTCTGGACTTGTCATTGAAATGACACAAGAAGATATTGCAGATATTCTTGGAATGAGTCGTGTTCAAATCACACGAGAACTGACAGAATTACGAAGCAAGGGTATTATTTCAACAACTCGTGGGAAATTGATGATAACTGATTTTCCGTCATTGATTGAATTGTGTACAGAAGAAGCCTTATAACCATTTCGTATTCTTATTTTATAATCTTTTTATTTGTTTTTCTGCTTCAAATGAAGCAGTATAGATGAATACATGCTTTTTGAGTGATTTAAATTCTCTCGAAAGGTTTTCTTTTACTCTTTTCGCAAACTACAAGAAAAAGCCGAAACCTCATATACTTTAATCACAGAGGAAGTGGAGGTTTTGATATGAGTAACAGCTTAGCGGCAGTACATCCAGAATTGATTGTCGAATGGTCGGATAGGAATTTACCGCTGACACCGGACAGTGTGACTTTCGGCTCGAATAAGAAAGGATATGGTTTATATCGGAATCAGATGTTATGTGAAAGAACGGGGACATTATTAGGGAATAAATAGGATATTGAGAAAACGATGATGTAAACTGTCGTTTTCTCAATTTTTTATATGTTTAAAACACAGCTTGATGAACTTGCCTGTATTCTCTTGGGCTACACAGATAAAATTCTTTGAATTTTTTTGTATAGTATGCGGGCGAATCAAAACCACATTCCTCTGCCACAATAGAAATGTTTTTATCCGGGTATTCCGTTAGTACAGATGCACTTCGGATCAATCTGTATTTTAACAGATATTGGATAGGAGATTCTCCTGTGATTTTTTTGAAACAACGAAGGGTTTCTCTTTCACTGATATTTACAATTTCAGCAATATTAGAAAGAGTAATATTTTCCGGATAATGTTGTTCTATAAAAGATAAGATTGCAGCTACACGAACAGAATTTATATTTTGATGAATACAAGACTCGGTTTGTTGAGGTTCCAATTCGGAGTATGTAGCCAGCATAATATGACCAAGCTGTTCACGGACAGTAAATTCATATGCAAAGGCATCATTTTTTAATGCCTCAAATGCGATAGAAAAACAGTTTGATGCAGATGCCTTTTTGTTTTTTAACACAATACCTGAGAAGCGTGTACACGAGATCAAAGGCAGAATATATCTGGAAGCAAAGGCAGAATTGACATTACCGGTGATTAAAAGTGGAGAAAAAACAAGAGATTGAAGTTTACAATAAGGATCTCCAGATGCACAATGTAACGCATTCGCATTTATAACAGCGATTTCTCCTTCATGAATAGTGAATGTTTCGGATAATACCTGTAGTTTCATACAGCCTTCGACGATGTGAACGACTTCAAATTCTTCATGCCAGTGCCAGGGAATAAAATCACAGATAGCATTTGTATGTGTTGATTCATAACCCGCACAAGGAAATTCCAGTGAGCCATGCGGCTGAAGTTCTTTATTTTTATTATTTCTGTTTAAACCACATTTTTGTAAAGCCATAATCTTTCTCCTGATTTGTCTGTTTTGTTATAGTATCTGACGGTTTTAAAATTGAAATCCCATTTTTACGACTATATAATTATAGCATATAATAAAAATCAGGAGAATGAAAAATGAGCTTTTTATTAGGAATTATTTATCTTTCATTTATCAGCCTTGGTCTTCCGGATGCCTTGCTTGGTGCGGCATGGCCGAATATGTATCCTGAATTTCAGGTCCCGGTGTCCTATGCGGGGATAATTTCCATGATTATAGCATTGGGAACCATCATTTCCAGCTTAAAAAGTGACCGCCTTACAAGGAAATTTGGAACGGGTAAGGTAACGGCTGTAAGTGTTGGAATCACAGCATTGGCTCTGTGGGGATTTTCTATCAGCCATAGCTTCATTTTATTGTGCTTGTGGGCAATTCCTTATGGTCTTGGTGCTGGCAGTGTAGACGCTTCTTTAAATAACTACGTTGCACTGCATTATGCCAGCAAACATATGAGTTGGCTGCATTGTATGTGGGGAATTGGTGCAACACTGGGACCATACATTATGGGTGCTGTACTTAGTGGTGGCACCACATGGAATACAGGGTATGGAATTATTTCTGTATTGCAGATTGTGCTTACAGCAGTTCTAATATTTAGTCTACCGAAATGGAAAAAACAAAACACATTATCGGAAGAAACCACAAGTGAAAAGGTACTTTCGCTGAAAGAAATTCTTGCAATTCCGGGGGCAAAGGCAATCATGGTCTGTTTCTTTTGCTACTGTGCCGTAGAACAGACAACCATGCTATGGGCAAGTAGCTATTTGAATCTGGCAAAAGGTGTAGATGCCAGAACGGCAGCCTCCTTTGCGGGTATGTTTTGCATTGGTATTACGATTGGTCGTGGAATCAATGGATTTATTGCCATGAAACTGAAAGACAGACAGATGATTCGTATGGGACAGGCAATTATCCTGACAGGCATTATCATAATGATTCTTCCATTTGGGCAGGCTGTTTCGTTAATCGGATTTTCGTTGATTGGATTAGGCTGTGCACCGATATATCCCTGTATTATCCATTCCACGCCAGAGCATTTTGGAGCGGAACGTTCACAGGCAATTATAGGGGTGCAGATGGCAAGTGCCTATATTGGAACGTGTCTGATGCCGCCATTATTTGGCTTAATTGCGAATCACATATCTATCCGGTTATTACCGTTATATTTGTTGATTTTGCTTGTATTGATGGTGTATATGCATGAGATGTTGGAAAGGAAAGTACATTATGAGAGCTGATTATCACGTTCATACAGAGTTCAGTGATGATTCTGATTATGCTATGGAGAAAGTAATACAAGATTCTATTGCAATGGGATTAGATGAAATCTGTTTTACTGACCATGTGGATTATGGCATAAAAAAAGACTGGGATGAACCGGGAAAAATGATCTATCGCAAAGGTAGTCCAGGAGAACCAGATGAAATGCCATTGGCCAATGTTCATTATCCGTCTTATTACGAGACATTTAAAGAAATGTGGGCGTTGTATCATGATAAGATTGAATTAAAATTGGGACTGGAATTTGGTATGCAGGCACATACGATTGAAAAATACGAAAAGCTGTTTGCAAGATTTCCGTTTGATTTTATCATTCTATCAGTTCATGAAGTGGAGGATAAAGAATTCTGGACACAGGATTTTCAACGTGGCAGGACACAGAAGGAATATAATGAACGATACTATGAGGAATTATTATACCTTGTTGAGAACTATCACAATTACAGTGTTTTAGGGCACATGGATCTGATTACCAGATATGATAAAGCCGGTACTTATTCATTTGAAAAATTGAAGCCGATACTTACTAAAATTTTAAAGACAGTAATTGCTGACGGAAAAGGAATTGAGGTAAATACTTCCAGTTACAGATATGGATTGTCTGATCTCACTCCGTCAAGGGATATTTTAAAATTATATTGGGAATTGGGTGGGCAGATGATCACCATCGGAAGCGACAGCCATAAACCCGAACACCTGGGAAGGTTTATTAATGAGACAAAACAGGAATTAAAAGCACTTGGCTTCAAAAAGTTTTGTACTTTTGATAAAATGCAACCGATTTATCATCAATTATAATAAATTTGATTAAGCAGCCTGTATGTAATGAAGCATACAGGCTGCTTGCAGTTTATAACTCTAATGAATCTTCTGCATTTACCAGCTGATATATACGACGCATAAAAACTGATATAAAAGCAATTTCAACGATTTTTGTTATTCTCATTTCAGAAGTTAGGAAAATTTTAATAATTTCTTATGCAATTCATTGTGAATGTATAGATTGTATTTGCTATAATTAATCACATATATAATAAAGGAGTTAAAAATATGTCTGAAAAGATACTGATTATAGATGATGAGCAGGATATAGCAGATTTGTTGGAAGTCTATTTGAAAAACGAAAACTACACCGTATATAAATTTTACTGTGCAACGGACGCTATGCCATGTATTAAAAATGGTGATATTGATCTTGCTATTCTGGATATTATGCTCCCGGATATGAATGGCTTTTCTCTGTGCCAGCTCATTCGGGAAAATGTACTTACCCCATTATTATGCTGACAGCTAGGATTGAGGAAACGGACAAGATTACAGGGCTGACATTAGGGGCAGACGATTATGTTACAAAACCATTTCGGCCTTTAGAAGTAGTTGCCAGAGTAAAAGCACAGCTACGACGTTACAAAAAATATTCTCCTGCTACAAACGCGGGAAAAATTCAGCCGGAACTTTCCTACAGCAAATTGCGGTTGAACACACAGACCCATGAATGTCTGTTAGATGGCGAGGCTATTTCGCTGACGCCAACGGAATTTTCGATTCTCCATGTTCTTTTGGCAAATGCAGGAAATGTTGTAAGTATTGAGGATTTGTTTCATGTGGTATGGAAAGATGAATACTACTCCAAAAACAGTAGCACGATTACGGTGCATATCCGGCATTTGCGCGAAAAATTGAAAGATACTTCTGATAACCCCCAGTATATTAAAACGATTTGGGGTGTAGGCTACAAAATTTAAGAGAAAGGAGCAATGTATGAAAAGGAAATTAAAACGACTGGTGCCCGTCCTGTTTTTAATTTATTTGGCGCTTTTGGTCTGGATAATACTATTAAAATTGCAATTCTCACTCCAGGATTTAGACACGGGAAGAAGTGTAAACCTCATTCCGTTTTATTACGATAAGGAAATCGGAACAGCATTTCACTTAAAAGAAGTGCTTGAAAATCTTTTAATTTTCGTGCCAATGGGTATATATTTACAAATGTTGCTGCCAAAGCGTCGGCTTCATACAAAGCTGATTATCATTGCTGGGACAAGCTTGCTGCTGGAAGCGCTTCAATACGTCTTAGCAATAGGACGGTCTGACATAACTGATCTTCTTACGAATACCGCAGGTTGACTTTTGGGACTTGTTCTGTATTGTATCGTGGCTCGATTGCTTGGAAACAGGGTTAGGGCGGACAAGCTGTTTCTTATTCTGGCTGTAATTGTAAGCGCCATTGTTATCGGATTTTTGGCACTTATCTTGCTCATGAACTGATAGGAGGTGTGCTCATGCTGAACAAAAAAATAACCACGGAAAAGCGGCTAAGTGTGCGCCTGTACCTGTCATTGTTTATATATGCTGTGGTGGGCTATGGGTTGGTTGTTCTGTTGGACTATATTTTTTCAAAATCAGACAACAGTATCTTAGCGTGGCTTCATTTGCGTGCCGATGTGATTTTTATTGTTTATTTAATCATGGGCTTTGTGTGCATGTTCAATTTTTTTTGGAAAAAGCCGTGGGGGTATCTGGACGAAGTTATTTCCGCAACACAAACTGTTTATGAGCAAAATAATCACGTGGTGGCTTTATCAGACCCACTTAAGGAGTTGGAGAACCAGCTAAATCAAATCAAAATGTCTGTTCTGTTAAGTAAACAGGCAGCAAAACAGGCTGAGGACAAAAAGAATGAGATTATCATGTATCTGGCCCATGACATACGTACCCCGTTGACAACGGTAATCGGTTATTTGAGTTTACTCCACGAGGCTCCGGATATGCCTGAAAAGCAAAAGGAGAAGTATGTCAAGGTGGCACTTGATAAAGCTGACCGCCTTGAAAAACTTATCAATGAACTTTTTGAAATCACGAAATACAACGCACATACGGTTGTGCTAAAAAGAGAAATAGTAGATTTACACTGTCTAATCGCACAGGTGATTGACGAAATATACCCAACGCTATCTGCAAACGGCAATACAGCAGTTTTCACAGCGGATAATGATTTATCTATAAATGGCGACCCTGAAAAGCTGGCAAGAGTGTTTAGCAATCTTTTGAAAAATGCGGCTGCATATAGTTATCCCCAAACAGAAATCAGCATATCGGCAAAGAGGTCTGACCGTAATGTTCAAATCACTTTTGAAAATCACGGAAAGACGATTGCGCCGGAACAGCTCGATAGCATATTTGAAAAATTCAGCCGTTTAGATGAAGCTCGGCTTTCTGATACAGGCGGCGCAGGGCTGGGGCTTTCGATTTCAGAAGAAATCATACATCTGCATGGTGGAACTATAACTGCTTCCAGCGAAAACGAAAGCATTTCTTTTATAATTACGCTTCCTATTTCCTCTTAGGGAAATTAGAATATAATCTTAGGAATTGCTTGGGAAATTCCATGCACAATCTTTGAGATTCATCTGCCCTTGTCCGGTACAATAGTTACTGAAGCATCAAGCGGCTATTGATGAATTTGACTGGGAATAAAAATTTTAATTTTTCAACTTGCCAAGTAATAAGGACAGCAACTGCGAGTTGCTTGTTTGAGATAATGCGTGAGACTATAATAAAGGTGTAAGGGAGGTAGTGCATAATGGATACAAAACAGGTTATACTTGAACTTCGTACTCAAAAGGGAATGTCGCAGGATGAGCTTGCAGAAAAAGTCTTTGTAAGTCGTCAGGCAGTTTCACGTTGGGAAAACGGAGAAACAGTTCCGAATACGGAAACATTGAAATTGCTGTCAGAAGTATTCGATGTTTCCATAAATACACTTTTAGACTCACCGAGAAAGCTTATTTGTCAATGCTGCGGAATGCCGCTTGAAGATGATGATATTATCGGACACAATCACGACGGTTCTTTCAACGAGGACTATTGTAAGTGGTGTTATGCCGACGGAACATATACTTACAATGATATGGACGATTTGATTGAAGTTTGTGTTAAGAATATGGTAAGCGAGAATTTCACGGAGGAACAAGCCCGTTCTTATATGAAAGAGCTGCTTCCTACTTTGGATTACTGGAAGAAATATGATGAGCTTAGTGATAACGGTCAGTTTGAAGAATTCAAGAAAAAGTTAATCAATGAGATTAACGAATTGAATGTTGACGGAATGCCAAAGGTGGAAAAACTGAATGCCCTTGTGGGAAAGTATGTGAATCTTGAATACCGGCTTCCGAATGGGCAAACGGTTAAGTTTTTGAATGACGCAAAGACGTATCTGGGCAATCAGCTTGAATGTGAATACGGCGACGACAGATGTTTCGGCGTTGTTGCAGATATGGATTTTATTCTTATTTGTACTTATGAAGAAGACGGTAAAAATCCGGAACTTGTATTGTATAAGAAAAGATAAGAATAGAGAAAAATAGCAAGCCATGGCATGCCTATGAAAAGAATACCATTTGACCGCTTTTCTGATAAGCGGTTTTATTATGCTGATAGAGTAAACTTATTGTCAGTTGGGGAATAGTTACGGAAAAGGAAGACCTATTGTGGAGCCATTATCCACGATAGGTCTTTTATATCAGCTGGGAGATGACTCCCACCTATAGGTGGTGAGAAACAAGCTGGTATCAGTGGTGGGAGTCAATCCCCCAGCTGATATAGCCTCCGGCAGGGCGCACATTGTCCGGTGGACAATGGTTTTGCGCCGACCGAAACGGAGTGTAGACTTGCAGAGGTGCGCAGTAGAAGTATGTCATGCAATTGCATGACGCGCACCTCGCAGCAAGAATGACGAGGCATTCTTGAATCGAGCCATTAAAAATTTCTCTCTACATTTTTTTATAGGCGTTCCCCCATTCGAGCATTGAGTCGAGAATAGGTTTCAGAGTAAGTCCAAGTTCGCTGAGACTGTACTCAACTCTTGGTGGAACCTCCGGGTAAACGGTGCGAATAATGAGACCATCATTTTCCATGGAGCGCAAACTGTCGGTGAGAACTTTCTGACTGATCCCTTCAAGATTTTTCTTTAATTCATTGAATCGCCAGGGGCGTTCCAGCAGATTTCGGATAATCAGCAATTTCCATTTACTGCCGATGAGCGAAACGGTGGTTGCAACCGGACATTCCGGTAATTCTTCTTTTGTTAACATAGGATCGCCTCCTCATATAACATTCCTTTTTGTTGTTATATTTCATTTTAATCTAACAATAAAAAAGAAGCAATAGGTTACAAAAAAGTAACCAGGGTCACCTTTTTATGCCTATGTAATAAAAAAGTGCGTACTTTTGTCGATTAAGAACTGCTGATATTATAATCTTGCAACAAAGATAACAACAAACAAAAATATCAGGAGGTAACAAAATGGCATTATCAAATCTTTTCGGATGGAAAAAGAAAGCAGAAACAGAAACCAGTGCAGCATGCGGAACAGCATGTGGAGCATCAGACAAACCGGCAGCATGCGGAACAGCGTGCGGAGCATCAGACAAACCAGCGGAGAAACCGGCAGCATGCGGAACAGCATGTGGAGTATCTGACAAGTAAAATAAGTTAAGGAAGGAGTTGGATAGGATGAGTCAGTATTTTTCTTTTCAGTGGCATATTACAGATGAATGTGATCAGCGGTGTAAGCATTGTTATATTTTCTCAGGTGAAGGCTGTAAGGAATTAAAGTCCATGACCTGGAAGCAGATGACAGAGGTAGTGGCAAGCTGTGAGGATTTCTGCAAAGTATATGGCAGAGTGCCATATTTCTATATTACTGGCGGAGATCCTATCCTTCATCCGGATTTTTGGAAATTAATGGTATTGCTGAAATCGAAAAAGATACCTTTTACCTTAATGGGAAATCCATTTCATTTGAACGACGAAATTTGCAGAATGTTAAAGGTTTGTGGTTGTGAGAAGTATCAGATGTCCCTTGATGGAATGCGGGAAACTCACGACTGGTTCAGGAAGCCGGGAAGTTTTGATCTGACGATTGAAAAAATCGGATGTCTGAACAGAGCAGGAATAAAAAGTGTAATTATGAGTACGGTATCCAAAACAAATATGGATGAGATACCGGATATTATTGATGAAGTTGTAAAAGCGAAAGCAAAGGTTTTTGCATTTTCACGCTATGTGCCTACAGGTGGTGAAGTTGATACAAGCATGACACCGGAAGAATACAGAAAACTTCTGGAAGTCTGTGATGCAAAGTATAAGGCATATGAAAAGGCAGGATGCGAGACCTATTTTAATAAAAAGGATCATTTGTGGACGTTGTATGAATATGAAACGGGACAGTTTAAGCTTCCTGAGAGTACAGAAGCAGGAATGATCTATGGTGGCTGTAACTGTGGAAACTGTCATATTACCATATCTTCCAATGGAGATATTATGGCATGCAGAAGGGTGACAGACAGTAAAGTGGCCAATATTTTTGAAGACCGACTGGCAGACGTCTGGATCTGTCAGATGGAAAAATACAGAGATTATGATAAATTTGTAAAATGCAGCAAGTGTGAACTTAAGGCATGGTGCCGTGGATGTCCGGCGGTTGCCAATGGAACAAGCGGTAACTTTTACGGGGCTGATCCGCAGTGCTGGAAGACAAAAAATGAGATTACCGGGGAGGTGCTTCCATGTTAATGGATATCATCAAAGCCAGACATTCCATTCGGAAATATACCGGTGAACAACCGAAAAGTAAACCAAGAAAACCAGGAAGAATTAAAATGATAGAATAGGTGGATAACAGATGGATTTAGCAACATGTCTGAAAAAAATGGAACTGGTGGGAGTGCTTGCATTTGCAACAGTGGATAGTGAAGGAGCACCACAGATACGGAATATCAGTGCGATTCATTACGAACCGGATGCACTCTATTTTTTTACCGCCAGAGGTAAAAATTTTTGTAAAGAATTAATGGAAGATGGCAGGGTTCAGATTCTTGCTTATACCAAATATAAAGAAATGATTCGTTTGTCAGGAAAGGCTTACGCAGTAACGGAAAACGAACAGAAAAAATGGATGAATATCATTTTTGAAGAACAGCCATATCTTGTGAATGTATATCCGGGGGATACAAGAGAAATCGGTATTATTTTCTGTATTGATAAGGCGGAATTGGAGTATTTTAATCTTGGCGTAAATCCAATTTTCCGGGAGACGTATATTCTGGGAAATGTAAGTGTAAAAGAAAAGGGATATTACATAACGGAATCCTGTATCGGCTGCGGGACATGCATGAAACATTGTCCACAGAAATGTATTGAGAAGGGAGCGCCTTTTGTCATCCGGCAGGAGCACTGTCTGCACTGTGGAAACTGTTATGAAAACTGTCCGGTGAAAGCGGTGATCAGAAAATGAATCAGAATGGCAGAAGAAAATGAGAAGAAGGGTATTGTCACATTTGCAGATATAAGGGAGGTACAGCCTGATCTTTCTATCTGGAAGGGTGATATTACAAGGCTTAAGGTGGGAGCAATCGTAAATGCAGCCAACAGCGGTATGACAGGTTGTTATCAGCCTTGCCATAATTGTATTGATAATTGCATTCATACTTATGCAGGAATTCAGCTTCGAAACTATTGCAATCATATGATGATAAAACAGAGACATGAAGAACCGACAGGGCAGGCAAAGATTACTCCGGCGTTTAATCTGCCCTGTGATCATGTGATTCATACAGTTGGTCCGATCGTACAGGGAAAGCTGACAAAGGAACATGAACGTTTACTGATATCCTGCTATGAATCGTGTCTTAGGATAGCTGATGAAAACGAAGTAAAGAGTATTGCTTTTTGTTGTATTTCAACCGGTGTATTTATGTTTCCAAATAAAAGAGCTGCTGAGCTTGCAGTACAGACAGTAAAGCAATATAAAGAAAAGACGAAATCAGAAATAAAGGTGATATTTGATGTTTTTAAAGAGGAAGATGAACGACTCTATAAACAGTTACTCAGATAAGATGTTACAGATAAAAGAAAAGATTCAAGAAGCAGATGCTATTATAATCGGGGCTGGTGCAGGATTTTCCACATCAGCCGGTTTTGTGTATAACGGTGAAAGATTTGATAAATATTTTTCGGATTTCAGAAAGAAATATGGATTTTCTGATATGTATTCGGGAGGCTTCTATCCATATAAAACATTGGAAAAACACTGGGGATACTGGTGTAGATATATCTATATTAATCGATATACGGATGCGCCAAAACCGGTATATCAGAACTTGCATGATCTGGTGAAAGAGAAGGATTATTTTGTACTGACGACAAATGTGGATCATTGTTTCCAGAAGTCCGGGTTCGATAAAAACAGAATCTTTTATACACAGGGAGATTATGGTCTGTTTCAATGTAGTGAACCTTGCCATAAGGAAACCTATGACAATGAAGAGGCTATTAAAAAAATGGTGCTGAGTCAGGGATTTCAGATTAAAGACGGGGAACTGCAAAAACCGGAAGACGGAGAAATAAAGCTTACGGTTCCAACGGGTCTGATTCCATATTGCCCACACTGTGGCAAGCCGATGAGCATGAACCTCAGATCGGATCAGACATTTGTTGAAGATGACGGATGGCACCAGGCAGCAGAACGGTACGAGAAATTTATACAGGATCATAAAAAGCAGAAAATAGTGTTCCTTGAATTAGGTGTAGGATATAATACCCCTGGTATTATAAAATATCCGTTCTGGCAGATGACAAACAAATTTCAACATGCATTTTATGTGTGTCTGAACCGGGGGGAAGCATATGCACCGGACGAAATAAGGAGAAAGTCTGTCTGCATGAATGAAGATATTGGAGAGGTTCTGAAAGAACTGTAGACTTGATAGACAGATTCGATAGGAGTCTTAGAATAATTTTTAAAATTATTCCCAAATCAAAAAACTAATACCAAAAAATGAATAATTTTTAGAAAGAGGGAATAGAATAATGACAGAATGCACAGAGTGTGATAATATCAGTCTATAAAATATATTACCGAAAAATAAAAATTATTAAAAAAGTGGGAATAGGAGATGGCGGTATGCAGCTTATCGTAAGAAAAGAGTATTTAAACGAACTGATTGAATTGTATGGGACACCGGATATAAAAGTAATTACGGGCATCAGACGAAGCGGTAAATCGGTATTGCTGCAAGAGTTTGTTTCTTATTTGCAGTCATTAGAGGAACCGGTAAATATTGTTATGATAAACCTTCAGGAATTAGAGTTTGATCATTTGTTGGAGTATCATGCATTGCATAAGTATATCTTGGATCAGTACAAAGAGGGAATGACGAATGTTTTATTGATTGATGAGGTTCAGCTATGCCCGCAGTTTGAACTTGCAATTAATAGTATTTATACAAAAGGAATTTATGATATTTATATTACCGGTTCAAACGCATTTTTGCTAAGCTCAGATTTAGCAACACTTTTTACCGGAAGAACGATGGAAATAAAAGTATATCCATTTTCTTTCGTGGAATATCTAACTTATTATGGAATTACAGACAGGTATGATGAAGCTTTTGATCAGTATGTCCGAACTGGTGGTATGCCTGGATCTTATGTATATAAGACCGAGGACAGACAGTATGATTACGTTAGGGATGTGTATTCAACCATTCTTATCAGAGATTTGGTTGAAAAGTATAAGATAAGAAATAAATCAGAGTTCACCAACATATCTGAATTTATGATGGATAACATCGGTAATTTACTTTCGCCTAATAATATCAGCAAAACTTTAAAAAATGACCAGAGCGAGATAACCAGAAAGACGGTGTCAAAATACATTGGGTATTTGGAAAATGCATTTCTGTTCTATGAGGCAAAACGCTATGATTTAAAAGGGAAAAAATATCTGGCAAATAATAGTAAATATTATCTTTGTGATACATCATTTCGTTATGCAGTCAATGGTACACGAAACATGGACTTTGGAAGAGTTTACGAAAATATCGTTTATCTGGAGTTGCGTAGGAGAGGATATGAGGTATATGTAGGAAAACTATATAAAAAAGAGGTGGATTTTGTAGCAAAGAAACGTGAGATTCAAATATATATTCAGGTAAGCGATAATATTTCAGATGAAAAAACATTTGAAAGAGAATATTCGCCTTTGCTTGCAATAAGAGATGCATATCCTAAGATGATAATCGCAAGAACACATCATGAAACTTATGATTATAAAGGAGTGCAAGTGGTTGATATCTGTAGATGGTTACGAGAATAGTACAAACTACTGAGTTTATAACTATACAAAGTGTCGTGCAGCATAAAACTGATTCTGGAAACTGTTCAGTCCAAGAATGAGGAGATTACAATTGCAGGTGATGTGTATCAAAAGAAGCAGGGATATCTTGAAAACTTCGAGAAGAAAAAGTATAATTTACGAGATGGATAAAATAATGAACCACCCGTTAGGGTGGTCCTGATTTATGGACTTTAGTCTGTTGAGTCCATTGGAGTTTTTCGTTGATCCGAAAATGTAGATGGACGAAACAATAAATTACCTTTCCGTGTTACTTCTTTTTTCTTCTCTGTTTCTTTCATTTCATTTCTCTCCTTTTGAGTTCATACGTGTGAACTTTTTTAAAACTGTATACAAGCTATCTCGTCAGTATCGGGGCGCTCATGTCCGATAGACCCCCGTAGGGGTTTCGAATTATTCAGTCTTTATATATGCTATTGAATTAGCGTGAAAACTAGCAGTTTCATTATTAAGTAAATGAATGATTACGCCTGCTCTACCATCAGATAAAGCTTCATAAGTAAAGCCAATCACATTATCATATACAACTTCTTTAACCTCATTAATAGTCACATCAGAAAATATTTTAGTTTCAGATATAACGCCAACGATAGCAGTTATAAATTTTTGAAGTGCCTTTTCTGAATCTTCAATCCAAATGTTATAGGCTAGATTTTCCTATCATAAAACCACATTTTATTGAAACATCCAGATTGAATATTGGTGTGAGTGAAGGAAACATAGATGGAATCACGGTAAAGATTTATGACAGAGAGCGTGTTGTATGTGATTGTTTGCGTCATGTTAATACGATGGATGGAGAGGTCTTTAATACTGTAATTCAAAGGTATATTGGTGATAAAAAGAAAGATGCTGCGAAACTAATGATGTATGCCTCAAAGCTTGGTGTGGAGAAGAAAGCAAGAAGGGTGGTTGGAATATGGCTGTAAAAGAGATAAAAGATATGGGTGCATCTGTGCTCACAAGATTAAAGAAACAGGCGAAAGAAACAGGAATCAACTATCAGACTTGTCTACAGCTTTTTGCACAGGAAGAGTACCAAGTAAATGAAAAGCAGGAGAATAGTATTCGATTAAAAGAATGACAGGTGGCAGAGTCATTGAAGCAAATACAGATTTTTATAGATACACTATCTGCCACCTGCCGTCTGCCGGTATATGAAATTACGAAAACAGATTGCGAAACGCATGCAAACTGCAATCAAACAAGATATAATGAAGAAAAAAGAGGGAGGCGATATCTATGGCAAGAACAGCAAATGTATTTGCACGTGTTGAGCCTGAAGTGAAAGAACAGGCAGAGCAGGTGCTGGATCGACTTGGAATTCCAATGTCCAATGCAGTAGGAATGTTTCTGAGACAGATTGTACTCCAGAGAGGAATTCCTTTTGAGATGAAACTTCCAGCTTATGAGGAGCCTGTTGCATATGGCTCTCTGACAAAGGAACAGTTCAATGCAGAAATAGAAAAAGGCATGGAAGATATTAAGGCTGGCAGAGTGTATTCAGCAGATGAAGTTGAAGCAGAAATGAAACAGGAATTTGGTATATGAAATATAAAGTGATGTATACAGCAGGAGCAAAGAAAGATCTGCGAAATATTTTCAGATATATTTCAGAGGAACTGTTAGCTTCGGAGAATGCTGCAGGACAGACAGAGCGGATTATGACGGCAATTCGGAAGCTGGATACTATGCCGAACAGAAATCGGCTCTATGAGGAAGAACCGTGGCGCAGCAGAGGGCTTTGATTCTTTCCAGTGGGGAATTATCTGGTATTTTACAAAACAGATGATGAAACTGAAATAGTATATGTAGTGCGAATTATGTATGGTGGACGTGATGTTCATAAACAGTTAAGTCAAACAGAAGATGTTTCAGTAAATTAAAACAGAATATGGAACAAAAACACGAGCAGTTAGTCTATGAAAAATAGGTTAGAACTAAAGCCTTTAGGTCGACAGTACCGCCATTATATGCGGATGCGAGTGGAAAGTGTGTTGGAACTGACTCATCTTTTGGACTATACGATGCCAGGGATTAAAACGCTACTGAAAGGGTGGAATGAACCAAACGGGAAATATAAGCTGGGGGATTCTGTGGAAGAATATTGACATTATGACAATATTACAAAGAAATCGGAGGAACAGTTTATAGAAAAGGAATCTGCAAAAACAGATTCCTTAAACCAGGGGAAATCCCTGTCGAAGAATGGAACACCAGTTACTTTTTTGATAGAGAAAACGGACTACAATAACGGTCTGCTTTTCTTCATCAATAGTATAAAAGGCAAGGTAATTATTGATGATTACAAAACGAATTTCCCAACTGGCTAAAACAGGATCATCGACAAGACGGAACTTTTGAGGAAAATCTGATAATGTTCCTATCTGCTTTGTGACAGCATCTAACAGATTGTCAGCAGCTTGTGGATTTTTTAGGGTAAATTCGGTGTAATCCACAGCACGCATAATATCATGCTCTGCGGTGGATGTGATATGAAGCTGATAACTCATCGTGTGCGGCGACTCCTGATATCTGCCATAGCTTCAGAGAAAGGTCGGGTGTTGCCTGATGCAATATCGTCCATTCCGTCCTTGATTTGGCTGTAAAGCTCAAATCGGCTGGCAAGATTTTCGTAGGCTTCAATGCTCATAACTGCAAGGTCGCCTTTTCCATTCTTCGTAATGAAAACTGGTTCTGGATAATTATGACAAAATGTAGAAATTTCATTGTAATTATTTCTTAAATCAGCACTTGATTTGATTGTCGGCATAAAAGCACCTCCTTATCTGATAACAAAATTATACATAAATTTTGTTATAAAGTCAATGGGTTTGCTATAAGTGTTGGCAGAATTAAATCTTAATATGTCAATGAGATTGACCTTTCTTTAAAGAAAGTGAGTATCAAGTTTAGAAAATTTAAAATCAATACAGATTGAGCAGACAACTGAATAATTGAGCTTTGTACCGAGCCACGGAACCGATATGAGTTACCAAATAGCCGGACATTGAGAATGATGGGATAACCAGATCCCGCATATTCTTGATGTTCGGCTATTTTTTTGTTGCTCCGAAATGGAGAAACAGATGAAAAAGCAGTGGAAGGCGTACATCGCCAGATACCCGTTCCTTATTACAGTAGGTAGAGGAATAAAATTTTTTCATAATTTTTTAAAATCATGTCTGCTTTTATCTCTCCCAATATTCGAACTATCTTTGATAGAGAGCCTACAGATATCTTTGATGTCTGTACGAGGGTATGGGGAATCGGAATCCCCATCAAGAGACTTACCCGGAGGTATGCCGTAGCCACAAAATGGCGATACGGTAATACCTGGGTGGATCTTGCTCTAATCTACGAACCCTCTTACATATACAAAAGATGGAGGAGGAAAATACAGGGTGTGAGAGAAAAGAATTTTAGAAAAATCAAAATAACTCAAAAACTTGACTTTTAACATTGCAAAAGTTAAAACGAAAGAAAAAGAGTTAAAAGGAGAACGAGAAATATGTTTACAAGCGTATTCGGGATTTCTATAAAATATGAAACATGGAATCATCAGGATTCTTTGCCTGTTTATATTGCAGGGAGTTATGATTTTCATACAGCATATATTGGAAACAGACAGCTTTGAGGAGTTTGCTTCGGAGTGGTCGGAAAAGAATAAGATAAAACCGACAGAGGTTTCTATTGGTTCTCATAAGAAAGTGATTTGGAGATGTGAGAAAGGACACGAGTGGGAAGCTGCCGTTAAGAGCAGGACAATAAATAAAACAGATGCAGATGTTTTGATCTGCGGCGGAAGCTGAGGAGGTGCTCAAACCGCATTAGCGGCAGCTGGCATTAATCTTTTCGGAGGTGTTTCAGGAGATGTGGATAAAGCGGTAGAAGCTTTTATCAATGAAACACTTGAGTATAATCCGGATGGATTGATTATATTTCTTTCTCTGCTTGTCGAAAGTGATGGATAGAATATATAATATTGTTAATGATCCAGAGATATTTATTTTGAAAACAGCTTAATCAATTTGGAGGTATAAAATGAAAGCACATAAGTATTGGTCAATCGGAGCGTTAATTACTATGATTGGAACTTTTTATACTGGATATAAAGGATCCAAATCAGGTCATAGGTATTTTGCGTGTAGCACTCTTATATGTATGCTCATGTCTATGTATACGGGACATAAAATGATTTCAGGTAATAAAAGAACAAGAAAACAGGTGGAAAATACAAAAGCGGAGGAATAGTAAATGTTAGAGTTAGGAATAAAAGCACCGGATTTTGAATTGCCGGATCAGAACGGAGAAGTGCATAAACTAAGTGATTATTTAGGTAAAAAAATAATTTTATATTTTTATCCAAAGGATAATACACCAGGATGTACGAAGCAGGCATGTGGCTTTTCTGAGCGTTATTCACAGTTTACTGAGAAGGGAGCTGTTATTCTCGGAGTAAGCAAGGACTCTGTAGCGTCTCACAAGAGATTTGAAGAAAAATACGGACTGGCATTTACGCTATTAGCAGATCCGGAGCGTAAAGTTATTGAAGCATATGATGTCTGGAAAGAAAAGAAAAATTATGGAAAAGTATCTATGGGTGTAGTAAGAACTACATATCTTATTGATGAGCAGGGAATCATTATAAAGGCAAATGATAAAGTCAAGGCGGCAGATGATCCTGAAAATATGCTTAAGGAATTGGTATAATGAAGATTATTTTATCACCTGCAAAAAAGATGATTGTAGATACCGATAACTTAGCACCGGTTGAACTGCCTGTCTATATTGATAAGACAGCAGAAGTATTAAACTGGATGAAAAGCAAATCAAAAGAAGAACTGAAAGCTATCTGGAAATGTAATGACAAGATTGCAGAGCAGAACTTTAACAGATTGGAAAATATGGATCTTTATAACAGGCTTACTCCGGCTGTTTTAGCATATGAAGGGATTGCATTTCAATATATGGCACCATCTGTGTTTGAAATCCAGCAGTTTGAGTATTTGCAAAATCATTTAAGAATCTTGTCTGCGTTTTATGGCATTTTAAAACCAATGGATGGCGTGACTCCTTATCGTCTTGAAATGCAGGCAAAGGTTGGAATTGGAGATGCAAAAAATCTGTATGAGTACTGGGGAGCATTGTTATACCGCTCAGTAATCGATGACAGTAGGATTATCATTAATCTTGCATCAAAAGAATACTCAAAATGTATAGAAAAGTATCTGACACCACAGGACAGATATATTACGATTGTATTTTGTGAGTTATCCGGAGATAAATTGGTAACAAAAGGCACCTATGCCAAGATGGCTCGTGGTGAAATGGTCAGATTCATAGCGGAAAATAATATTGAAAATCCGGTGGAGATTCAGAAATTTGACAGACTCGGATATTCGTTTAGATCTGATTTATCTTCAGATTCAGAATATGTATTTGAACGCAAAATAAAATAGTTATTCAGGTAAAAGATGCTCAGTTTGGCAGCTTTTATAATAATGAGAATTATTACTATTTTTATTGACAACAAGATAATAGTGGTATATAATCCTTATTAAGAACTAATCCTAATAAGGAGGACTAATGACAAGTAGGAGAAATACAATTCAAAAAGATCTTGTAAGAAATACCGTATACGAAATGAGAAGACACGTTACGGCAAATGAAGTGTATGAATTTATAAAAGAAGCATATCCAGCAATTGGAAAAGGAACTGTATATAGAAATCTTGATATATTGGTAGAGGAAGGTGCATTAAGAAAGGTTGAAGTTCCGGATGGACCGAACCGATTTGATTTTACATTGAAAAATCATTACCATGTAAGATGTATAAAGTGCGGTGAAGTTTTTGATGTGGATATGGATCCAATACCGGATTTGCTGGAAAGAATTCATAACACTCATGGAATTGAATTTGTGGATTATGATATTTCATTTAAAGGCATTTGCCCGAAATGCAGGGAGAAGGTAAAGTAGGAATTACCAGATGACTTTATATGTCCTTTGTGCAAGCACCCAGCATCAGATTTTGAAAAAGTAGTAAAGAAAACGGAGGTAAAAGAGATGGCAGCAAACAAATATGCAGGAACACAGACAGAGAAGAATTTACAGGAGGCATTTGCAGGGGAATCACAGGCGAGAAATAAGTATACCTTTTTTGCTTCTGTAGCAAAAAAGGAAGGTTACGAGCAGATGTCAGCATTGTTTTTAAAGACTGCAGATAATGAGAAAGAACATGCAAAGATGTGGTTCAAGGAATTAGCAGGAATTGGTGATACAAAGGAAAACCTGGCGGCAGCGGCAGAAGGCGAAAATTATGAGTGGACAGATATGTATGAAGGCTTTGCTAAAACAGCTGAGGAAGAAGGATTCCCTGAGCTTGCAGCAAAATTCAGGGCAGTAGGTGAGATTGAGAAGCACCATGAGGAAAGATATCGTGCACTTCTTAAGAATATTGAAACTGCACAGGTATTTGAAAAGAGCGAAGTTAAGGTATGGGAATGCCGTAACTGCGGACATATTGTGGTAGGAACTAAGGCGCCTGAAGTATGTCCGGTATGTAATCATCCACAGAGCTATTTTGAAGTACATGAAAAGAATTATTAAGGAGATGAGATTATTATAAAGAAGAAAGTGATTAATTCAAAAAAAGCAGTAATGATAGGCTGTGGCTTTGTTGGTTCTGCATCGGTATTTGCTCTGATGCAGAGTGGCTTGTTTACAGAGATTGTCCTTATCGATGCAGATAAGAACAAGGCAGAAGGAGAAGCGATGGATATCAGTCATGGTATTCCATTTGCGAGTCCGATGAAAATATATGCCGGAGATTATGATGATGTGGCTGATGCTGCAATTGTTGTCATATCTGCCGGAGCGGGACAGAAACCGGGAGAGACAAGGCTTGATCTCGTAAATAAAAATGTAGCAATATTTAAGTCAATCATTCCTGAAATAGCAAAGAGAAATTTTGCAGGTATCATGCTTGTAGTTGCGAATCCGGTAGATATTCTGACTCAGGTAGCCATAAAGTTATCAGGACTTCCAGAAAACAGGGTTATTGGATCGGGTACTGTGTTAGATAGTGCCAGATTAAGATATAAGCTTGGTGAGCATTTATCTGTGGACAGCAGGAGTGTTCATGCATTTATAGTAGGTGAGCATGGAGACAGCGAAGTTGTAGCATGGTCATCAGCCAATGTATCTGGTGTTCCATTAAGTGAAATGTGTGAAATGCGTGGACATTACAAGCACAAGGAAGATACGGCAGAAATAGCTACAGCAGTCAAGAACAGTGCTTATGAGATTATAAACAAAAAGCACGCTACATATTATGGAATTGCAATGTCTGTAAAAAGAATCTGCGAAGTGATTATGAGAGATGAAAAATCAATACTTCCTGTATCACACATGATTCATGGAGTATATGATATTGACGAAGTATCGTTAAGTATGCCAGCTATTGTAGGTGCAGATGGTATTGAGTCGGATATACCTATTAATTTAAGTGGCGAGGAAGCGTTAAAGCTTAAGGAATCTGCAGATTCATTGAAAAAGATTATGGAGACAATTGAATTATAAATTTTACACAAGGAAGGAGAAAAAGGCATGGAAGTAAGGTACTGTATTTGTAAGCATTGTGGAAACATTGTTGAAAAGGTAAAGGATAAGGGTGTACCTGTAATTTGTTGCGGAGAACCTATGCAGGAATTAAAAGCCGGAGTGACAGATGCTGCTGTTGAGAAGCATGTACCTGTATATACGGTAGAAGGTAGTCATGTTCATGTCGTGGTCGGAGAGACAAAACATCCAATGCTTGAAGAACATTTCATTGAGTGGATTACATTAAATACAAACCAGGGAATATACAGAAAACAGTTAAATCCAGGTCAGGAGCCGGTAGCGGATTTTTGCCTCTGCGATGGTGAACAGGTAGAAGAAGTATATGCATATTGTAACCTGCATGGATTATGGAAATGCTAAAAGCATTTATACATATTAAGGCTACAGAACAACACAAATATAACAGTAATATAGGCTGTGTATTAATATATTTACAAGGAGGAACAACGAATGAAATACGTATGTGATGTTTGCGGATGGGAATACGATGAGGAGAAGGGCTATCCAGAAGGTGGTATTGCACCTGGTACAAAGTGGGAGGATATTCCAGAAGATTTTGAATGTCCGTTATGCTCTGTAGGAAAAGACCAGTTCTCAGAAGTATAAATGTATTATGATAGGATTATACCAATGAAAGAAGAACTAAGTATAGATATCATCGGACTTGCAGGAGCCTGTTCTTATGCTTTGGACTGTATAGAAGCAGAGTTGGTAAATATCAAAAACAAACATGGAAAAAGAGTGGCTTATATAAGTATATGCATGGCTGAATATTGGAAAATTTAAGGTGATGAATTACAAGATTTAGCCATGTGTGCTTTACTGCATGATAATGCTTTGACACAATATATTTCGGAAGAACTGAAAAAGGATTCCGTCATTAATTGTAAAAAAGATTTATCCGAGAAAAAAACAAATCTTCATTGTATTTATGGTGAAAAAATATTACTAAAATTCCATTGTTTGCAAGGATTATTCGATTCAGAGCAGGAAATATCCGGGCGAACAATGCGTGATGTGAGAAGCCGGATGAAGAATGAGTTGGAGTACCAAGTAAATGAAAAGCAGGAGAAATATCGTTCCGGTAATATAAAAAAGAAGGAAGAACAGTTGTATAAAAAATGGGGAAAGGCTTTAAAGCTGTTGTCGGCTGATCCGGGTTATCCGAGTCTTCAAACCCATGAAATAGAGCCATTATCCAGACGTTATGGAATGAAAATGTGGCAATCTTATCTGGAAAATAAAACCAGGGGCGCAATGAGAATGTACTGGGTTTATGGACCAGACCAGAAAGATATTACAATTATCGGACTGGAACCACATCCGGAAGATAAGAAAAATGGCGCATACGACCGAATTTCACTTTCGGATTTGTAGAATAAAACTGAATATGGAATTTAACACGAGCAGTTAGTCTATGAAAAATAGGTTAGTTGCTTTTTTCATGCAAAACGGGAGGTGCCGTGTATGGGATACGCACGTAAAGATGTAGAGAAAACAAAGAAACTAGCAAAAAAATTTGTACGCTATCAAAAAGGAGCAGAGCTTTATAGCATTGGACTGACGAAATTCCAGGAGTTGGTGAAAGAAGCTAAAGCAGTGTATAAGATTGACAAGGTTGCTCTTGTAAACTGTGAGATATTTGAAAAATATCTGGAGACATTTTGGATTGCGTAGGGAACAGAAAAAAATTGTGGAAGGACGAAAAATAGGGACTGGAAAAAGTATTGAACAGACCTGAATAATATGTAGTCCTTCCTTTATTTGCAGGCACCTGTTTATTTTGATTACGGATGCAATACATTCTTTGGAAAGCTCAGTTCTGCTAATTTTAATTTTACATGTTTAGATGTATGTGAAATACATATAGGCGATAATGTGATGATTGGTCCCAATGTTACATTGGCAACTCCTATGCATCCATTATTACCTGAAGAACGCAATATCCGAAAGAGAGAAGATGGCAGTTTTTATAATCTTGAATATGCGAAACCAATAACTATAAAAGATAATTGTTGGCTGGCATCTAATGTAGTTGTATGTGGTGGTGTTACCATAGGAGAAGGGTGTGTAATTGGTGCAGGAAGCGTTGTAACAAGAGATATTCGCAAACTACAAGATAAAGCTAAAACTTCATATACTCTAAGAACAAGGAGGCCCCGGTTTGACTATGAATAACAGTTTAGCAGAAGTACGCCCGGAACTTGTTCCTGAGCGGTCAGAGAAGAACTTACCGCTTAAACCTGATGAGATTACTTTCGGTTCAAATAAAAAAGTATGGTGGATCCGCACAAAACGTTTTGGTGGCACATGTATCAGAAAGCGCCGGAAAAACTCAACCCCGGAGAGGGTTAATTCTTTCCACTGTTCTTTATTACGGTAGCAGTTTTGAGGTTATGAGGTTGTTTGGTGTGGTAACTTAACAATACATCATAAATTAAAAACTGCTATTTTTATGAAAAAAGTAGAAATTTCACGTACTTAGGGCTAGCCGAAGCATTAGCATCTTGATACAATTAAACTGTGTTGATTTTGAAAAAGATTTATAAATTCTTGTTAAAATGACAAAAATGGAATTGTGACACCACTGAGGTCAAAATTCGGAAGGTGGAATAATCAGGAAGGAATAAAAAGTTAGAATGAATATAATGAAAAAAATATATAATGAATCAGACATTAGAAATGATTACAAAAAACTGACGAAGCTCTTGATTGAGCGGGGTATGACGATTACAACAATGGAATCTGCGACTTCAGGGCAGATTGCGTCACTGATTACGGATACCGAAGGCTCATCGGCAGTGTTAAAAGGAGCTTTTGTCACCTATTGCAACGAAGCAAAAATCATGCAGGGCGTTCCTGCCGAGATTCTGGAGAAGTATACGGTATATTCGAAAGAGACCGCAGAAGCAATGGCGAAGGCCTGCACAAAAGCGTATAAGGCCAATATCGGAATCGGTGTGACCGGAACAATGGGGAACGCAGACCCGGCGAATCTGGAAGCATCTGTTCCGGGGCAGGTATATTTTGCAATTGAACTTAATGGAGAGGTTATGTCTTATTATCTTGAATTGCAGCCACAGCCTACAAGACTTGCTTATAAGCTGGCGGTTGCAAAGGAAATTTATGATGCCTTGATGGAGAGATTATAGGATCGTGGGAGTATGCTTGCGAACAATCCGTGGGTATCATAGTAGGGAGCTCTTGATCCCTGACATTGGATATTAAAAAAGGAAGGACGTGTGAAAAAAACTCTAGTTTTTTCACACGTCCTTCCTTTTGCATGTCCTTTTTTAATATTATTTATTCTACTTCTTCCGGTTCCATGCTTCGAATATGTTCCTCAATTTTTATGAGTTCATATTTCTGACTATATTCTGCCAGATAGGTCTTATATTCTTTCGTGTCGGAAGGATATACTCTTGAGTTGTGAATGTGGATATCCACAGGCTCTTCGCTGTTCTTTGACAGTGCTACCATTGCGCTTGCGCAGTGGGCAGAGATACGTGTGAAGCTGTTCAGGATATCCGAATATACCGTCCCTTCTTCCAGACCACAGGCTCCGTTGCTCATGCGTTCAACGTGGCGAATCTTGAGTTCATCGCACAAAGTTGTAATGACCATTCCAAGTGGCGCAACTCTCTGAGAGAGTTCTTTATCATTTTCCAAAAACGCTTTGCAAGTTGTATTAATCTCCTCGCGGACAGCTTCCATAACAACATTCAGTTCATCCCATGCTTCTTCGGAAAATTGTGTTTTGTTCTGATTCATTTCATTAGACATGTGAGCAATACAGGAGGCATGATCACCAATCTGCTCAAAGTCATTAATCATATGTAAATACAAAGAAACCTGTCTTGTCTGAACAGAATTCATCGGATGCTTGGTAAGCTTGATCAGATAGTCGCCCAGACGAGATTCGTAGCGGTCGATCAAATCTTCTTTTCGTTGAACTTTGTCGAATTTAGCTAACTGAAAATCATTCAGCAGATTCATAGCACGATTGACATTTTTACGAAGTTTTCTTGCCATACCGCTCATAGCACGGTGACACTGTCCGAGTGCCAGTGCAGGGTAGTCAAGAAGACGCTCCTCAAGAAGATCAAAGTCTGCTTCATCTTCCAGTTCTTCCGCACTGTCTTTAACGAACCAGCATACAAGCTGCTCCAGTTTCGGGATAAATGGAAACAAAATACAGACTGTTACAAGACGGAAAACCGTATTTAAAAGTGCGATGGACACTGGTGTCATAATCGTATTCAGGAATGAAAAATGTACAAATGCATTGATGATATAGAATCCGATTGACCAAAGCAACATTCCAAAGGTATCATTCAACAAGTATACAAGAGCAGTTCTTTTACCATTTTTATTCGCTCCGATCGCGGAAATCAGAACCGGGCAGGAAGCTCCGACACCGATACCGAGGATAATCGGAAATGCACTGGAAAATGTAAGCAGTCCTGTTACAGATAAAGCCTGCAATACACCGACTGTTGCTGAAGCACTCTGCAGGATGGCGGTAAATACAATACCTACCAGGATACCAATGACTGGGTTTGAAAATGTTGTTAACAGATCCATAAATACTTTGCTTTCTCGAAGCGGTGCGACGGCTCCGCTCATGGTCTGCATACCGGTCATGAGGATCGCAAATCCAAGCATGATGTCCCCGATATTCCGGTGGACGGTTCTTTTGCTCGCCATTCTAAGAATAATACCGATAACTGCTACAACCGCAGCGATTGTGGCAGATGACAGGATACTTGCAATTCCGTTAGATCCTTCTATATAAGAAAGACATAAGATCCAACCGGTAATACTGGTTCCGATGTTGGCTCCCATGATGATACCGATGGCCTGGCGAAGCTTCATCATACCAGAGTTAACAAAACCGATAACCATGACAGTCGTTGCTCCGGAAGACTGGATAACGCTTGTAACGGCTGTACCAAGTGCGACTCCCTTCAGTGGCGTATTGGTCATTTTGTAGAGAAATGCTTCCAGTTTATTACCGGCAACCAGTTTGAGTCCATCCCCCATCAAAGACATACCGAACAGGAATAAAGCAACTCCGCTTAACAATGACAATACCATAGAAAATATTCCCATAATTTCTCCTTTGTCGTCAGTTATTTACATACACTTAACTTTCTTTTTAAATTTTTTTAACACTACCTTTCTATTATGTCACGTTAAAACCAGAATTACAATTTAATCTTACTGAAAGAATAAAAAAATGTAAGATTATACAAAAAAATACCTGCTCACAGGGAACAGGTATGACAAAATCATGAGATATTTTACTTGAAAACAGGTTGCTTTACTATAGCAATGTTGATATATTTTTAACGCGTCAGAATCTTTACAGATGTATCTTCATATCCTTGCGCCAATGAAAATTTATCCTTTAATCCGTCTGTGATGTAAACAGTTCCATCGGTTGCTACGAACACGGCTTCGAAATCATCACTTTTCGCCCAGAGGTCATACGCTTTATCCAGACCCATGACAAATAGTGAAGTGGAGAGGGCATCGCAAATTCCTCCTTTGTCCCCAACGACTGTGACGGACAGAAGCCCGCTCTTGGCAGGATGTCCGGTAGCAGGATCCATAATATGCCAGTAAGTATGCCCGTCCTGTTCAAAATAACGCTCGTAACCGCCGGAGGTCACAACGGCCTGGTCGGTGACGGACAGTCCCATCATGGCAGTGTCTGGATTTTTCGGGTCCTTGATGCCGATGATCCAGGCTGATCCGTCCGGCTTAGAACCGATCGTCTGTACATTTCCGCCAAGGTTCAGAAGCGCGGAAGTGACACCTTTGTCGCGCAATGTCCGGGCTGCAAGTTCACCTGCATAGCCCTTGGCAATACTGCCAAGATCAATGGTCATACCTTCCGAAATTGTGACATTTCCAGATGCTTCGTCATATTGGATCTGTGTGTAATCTACTTTAGTCAGAAGCGTCTGAATTGTCTCCTCGTCAGGAACCTGATAGCTTCCGGTTGTAAATCCCCATGCTTTTACGATTGGGTAGATGGAAATATCCAGAGCACCGTTGGTACGCCGGCACATTTCAAGAGCATTTTTCATCAGAGTGTCAGCTTCACCGCTTAGAATTCCGGAACCATTTTCATTGATTTTATAAATCTCACTGTCAGAATCTGTGACAGACACTTTCTTTTCCAGATCTGTGATAACATTCTGCGCGTCCTGTAAAAGACTTTTATCACCGTAAATACGAAAATCCATAGTCGTATCCATGGCGAAAAATGTATCTGAAACCGGCTCAGATGTTGATTCCTGAGCCTGCTTGGAACATCCACATATTAATATTGTAAGCATAAGTAACACAGGTATGCACTTTTTCATGTCACGCCTCCTTAGAGTAAAATAAAACGAAATAATATTGTTACAATGTAAATTATAAAATAAACAAAGAAATACATATGTTTAATTAAGAAAAATTATCAATAAATAAATATAAAATTGACAGTTATGGGAATTATTGGTAGCATTTTGTATTGTAGTTAGAATCTACTAACAAAGCTTTGATTAATATAGCATGAAAGGAGGATTACGGCAATATATTTTGTGTGATTAAAACGAAAAAAATTATCAACAAAATTCAGAAAATAATGAAGGAGAGACAAATGAAAAAGAATTGGAAAAGAATTGCATCACTGTTTCTGTCAGTGTTACTTTTACTGTCCATGACAGTTACTCCTGTAATGGCAGCAGAGGGGAAAGCAGCACCGACGGAAGTAAAATCATGTACGGTAACTGGCTTTATGCCAGAGTATATGGCTTTGGAATTTGAAGATACAGACTGGATGAATAAGATCAGCAGCGTCACAGTAAATGAGATAGATTATACAAAAGGTACGCTTGGCTGGGGAAGCAGTGGAAATTTATGGGAAGTAGGAAGTGTTATGGGAGGATATGGAAGTTATACCGCGTTAAAACTTACCAACCCTTCTTATCCGGCGACTATTAAGATAACAGCAGAGGGGTATCAAGACTTAAACTTAGAAGTGACGAAAGATACTTCAACATATCCGTATGTGTACACAGCAACTGTAAAGAAAGATACAACTGGCGGAAATACAGAGGCTACATACACAGCGATGGCAAAGAAAGCTTCTAACGGTACAGTAGCACTGGATAAAGATAAAGACCTGAAAGCAGGAGATACAGTGACTGTAACAGCAAAACCGGCTGAAAACTACGAGATTGATGCAGTGACAGTAACAACTGAGAACAATAAAAATGTTGACGTGACCGGTTCTGGAGAAACTTATACATTTACAATGCCGGCAGAAAATGTCACAGTATCCGCGACATTTAAGGAGAAAGCACCGGTACAGAATGGTGTAATTGAATTAAGCCAGGTCAGCATTGGAACAGATTACCTTGGGAATAACTGGGAACTTGAATTCAAAAATGCAGATGGTTATGTAGGGAAAATTACAGATGTGAAGGTAAATACTACAGCATGGGAAGAGAAGTCCTATAGCTTGTTAGCAGGTGGAGCATACAAAAAAGATACAGATAACAATAAACTTATCTTTGCAACAAAAGACTTTGTCGCTAATCCTGAAATTCCAGCATTGAAGAGCGGAGATGTAGTTGCAATTTCTGCAAATGGATATGATGATCTGACATTTAAGCTTGTCATTGATACAAATGGAAACGCTTCTCTTGTAGAAGATGATGGTAAGGGAGATCCATACGAGCTTCATGTAAAAATCGAAGGAGAATTTGAGGCGGCAATCGTAGGACAGAAAGATTACGATGGAGTGTCCAGTGCCAGCGTCGGCGGTTCCTCAAGTAATAAGAACAGTGCAGTGAAAGTATACGGCGCACTGGTAGAAAAAGGAAAAGACGTTGCTGACAAGGATTGGGAAGAGCTGGATAATATGGCTAAGATTAAATTGAATGGAAGCAAATGCAGTGTTAGCATCGTTCCGGACACAGAAAAAGGAACATCTGCAGACAGTGACAGCGGTATGCAGGGCGTATATATGACGATCAGCAGTGATCTGACACTTAGCGGTACGCCAAAAGATCCTGGAAGTTATCTGGTTTCCGTGTCTATTGAGGATCAGCAGGGACGCAGCGCAGTCAGCAACACACTGCCATTCAGAATTTACAGTGGCGAGGAAACGCTTGCAGACCAGATGAAGAAAGAGAATTTTAAAGATTATGGAAATGGACTCTATGCATGGGATATTATGGAACCATGGGCAATCAGTAAATTTGGAAGTAATGTAAACGGTGAGGAAGAGAGCGTCCGTGTGCCAGCGTATTTGGAGGCATGGTTCGGTTCCCACGAGAGCGGAACTTACGGATATCTGGGGTATGACATTCCGTGGAAGCAGGTCGTAGCTGGAAATATTCCTCAGACACTTTATATTCCGAGTGGATGTAATCTGACACTGACAAATATGGAAGTACTCAGCAGTGTACATATTATTGTAGAAAATGGTGGTAAACTGACGCTTTCTGATTCTGTTGTACAGGGAATTATCGATGTACAGAGCGGAGGAACATTTTCTATGAACTATGATTCTTTCAACAACGAATTTACAACAGGAGCGTCTCTGTGTGGACAACTTCGTCTTGCAGACGGTGCTGCCTTGGAAAATGCAGCAATTTACTCTCACGCAAATTATCTTGCAAACGGAGATCTGACAGACCGTACAACTTCTGAGCCGGTTGCAGTGGCAAATGGAAATGTAACCGTAAAGGGTACGGTAGCTATATTAGGTGATGATGGCGGAAGCGATATCGGACAGACAGCACTCCGTGTAAATGGAACATTAACTCTGGCAGATAAGGACACAACACTTGTAGCTTACGGCGGAAGCGGAAAGACTCTGCTTTATACAGACGGTGGAACAGCCATTGACATTACAGAAGGCAGCCAGATTACAGGAGATGGAAAGTTAGTTGCAATCGGTGGAGATGTTCTCTGGGGAAATGGTGGAAATGCTGTATCCGGAAAAGGAACAATTGCAACGAAAAAAGTATTCCTTCAGGGAGCAACCGCTAATACATCTAACAAAGCAGAGGCTGGAAAAGCAATTGATGGAGATGTAAAAGTTATCAGTTCCAGTACTCATATTGAAGACGGAACAATGATCAGCGGTGCTGAGAATGATCCGTTAGCCGATTTGTACTGGAAAGCTGGAATTAATACACTGCCTCCATTAGAGAAATTTACAACAACAGATAACGGAAATAATGGTTCCGATAATGGCGATAATGGGGATAACGGAAATAATGGAAATAACGGTTCCAGCAACGGAAACAACGGATCTGATAATGGAAACAATGGTTCCAGCAACGGAAACAACGGATCTGATAATGGAAACAATGGTTCCAATAACGGAAACAATGGAAAGGCTGCAACAGCAACCCAAACTGCAGTAAATGTGAATACAGTTAAGACAGGAGATACAAACAATGTATTACTCTGGGCTGCACTCTTTGTAGTTTCCTGTGCAGGAATGGCAGGTATTACAGTAGTTGCTAAGAAAAGAAAATAGTATACAGCAGATGTAAATTTGCTAATATAAAAATGCGACCGGCATGAATGTCGGTCGCAAAAATATTCTATACTAGAAGTCCTTCCTGATTTGCTAATGAGAAAGCAGTGCTTGCATAGCCTAAAATATTAGCCGGTGATTTTTGATTCTCTGTAAGTATGTATCAACAGTGGTAATTCTGCTACCAGCATCCCAATCCAGCCTGCCAGGTAGGAGAATGGCAGTGCTTCAATTCCAAATCCCCATACAAGAACGAGCGGTGCGGCAACAAGAACCCGAAGCCCCATATTGACAAAACTGCTGATCAGGGTAATCTTCAAATCACCGATTCCACGGAAGAATCCCTGAAGTCCATTGGTGATAGCCGGCAAGATATAAATTATGGAAATCAGGTGCAGATAAGTAACACCGTGCCCGATAACTTCCTCATCTTTCACAAAGAGCATCATCAGATGTCTTGCAAAAACAAAACAGACAATAAAAATGAGGATGCCGTAAATGCTCTCCAGTACCAGTCCACATCGGAAGCCTTCACGCATCCGGTCATTTCTTTTCGCCCCCTTATTCTGCGCCATAAGTGCTGTCATGGCGTGGGCTATATTCTGCTCCGGGGTATAGGCAAAGTCATCAATCCGGTTGACCGCGGTAAATGCAGCGGCAACAGACACACCCATAGTATTAACAATTGCCTGAACACCGATTTTTCCGAGCTGTACAGTTGCCTGTTGCATTGCAGATGCCCAGCCGTATGCAATTGTACGCTTTAACAGGGAACGGTCGAAAATGAGCCATTTCTTTCCTAATTGAAGGAGCGGTACTTTTTTCTGCACATAGATAATACAGAAAATACAACACAGTGCCTCACTGATAACAGTGGAAACAGCGCAGCCATTACTTCCTGCTTTCAGTACAATGATAAAAAACAAATCTCCGAAAACATTAAGAATCGCACTTATGATCAAAAAATACAGTGGTGAATTACTGTCTCCGAGGGCTCTTAATGTACTGGAGAAAAAATTATATAAAAATGTAAACATAAGTCCTACAAATATGATGCGAAGGTAAGAAGTCGTCATATCCAAAATAGATGCGTCTACCTGTAGCAATCTGAGAAGTGATTTCGCAATTCCAATACTGAGAATGGTTAGAATTACAGAAAATACAGATCCTGAAATCATAGTCGTACTGATCTGGCGAGAGAGAGTGTCGTAATCTTTCGCCCCGTAATACGTGCCGATCAGAATACTCGCGCCCATGCACAGACCATTCAGAAACAGAATGACCAATGTCGTGACCGGATTGCAGATACCGACCGCAGCCAGTGCCTCTTTTCCGATAAAATGTCCCACAATAATGCTGTCTACGGCGTTGTAAGTAAGCTGGAACAGATTTCCCAGTACAAGTGGAATTGTAAATCTAATAAGCATGGGCATAATCTTACCCTTCGTCATATCCTGTGTCATAATATCGCTCCCTGGTGTAAAACTAAACAGCGCAGGATATCCGCTCATATAAATGAAACGGTTTTCCTGCGCTTTTGATGATATTACTTCCATGTCCATTCGTCAATTGAAATCTTTACCTGGGATGAATTCCATTTATTAATCATTGATCATAATCCGAATGATTTCTTCATTTGTCTCTTTCATACCGTCTTTTCCGAGACGTCCCACATTATCAATGGTTCCCTCGATTCCTTTTGTGATGATGCCATCACCGGCGTAGAACTGCTGCCCCTGCAGGTACATATTGTAACCAAGTATTCCGGCATCTACAGAAGCTGCGATTTTGGCTGCACAGGAAGCTTTTGCTCCGTCGCAGACCATACCGGATACGATCGCGAGTGCGTTGACAACAGTATGGATCACTTCTTCATATCCACCGCCGCACAAGTATGCGATCCCGGCTCCGGCAGCGGCTCCGGCGCTGACAGCTCCGCAGTAAGCAGAGAGGCGCCCGATTCCGGTTTTCTGGTGGATTGCGATCAGATTGGAAAGTGCCAGTGCGCGGTAAGTCTTATCTTCGTTAGTGTGTAGCTCTTTTGCATATTCCAGAACAGGGAGAGAACAGGTCATTCCCTGATTTCCACTTCCGGAGTTGATAACGACCGGAAGCTCACAGCCATTCATTCGCGCATCAGATCCGGCAGCAGCGCGAGCTTTTGCGCGTGTGCGGACGTCGTTGCCGTAAGTATTAAGAAGTACAGTTCCAATATTTGCACCGTAATTTCCGGCGAGTCCTTCATCGGCGATTGCGCTGTTATACTCAATCTGACGGGACAGGACTTCACGGATATCGTCGATGTCAGCCATATTAATAAAATCCCAGATAGACTTTACATCCAAAAGAGTACGGTCAGTCAGTCCTTCTTCGCTTGCACCTTCAACTGGTACATAGTGAAGGATTTTTCCATTTTTTTCAATTCTTACAATGTTTGTATGATAGTTGGCAATACGGACTTTAGCAGAATCCTTTCCGGCAAATACTTCAACGATGATGTCGAAGATACAGCCGTTATCAATATGCTCGACGGTAATCTCAGTTTCTTCGAGATACTTTGCCATTTCTTTTGTCTGTGCTTCTGTTACATCAGAGATAACTTCCAGTTCTTTAGAAGCATCTCCGGCAATGATTCCGGCTGTAGCAGCGGCCGGGATCCCTTTTAAATGATTCGTGTTCGGAACGATTACACTTTTTACATTTTTAATAATGCTTCCGCTTGCTCCGATATGTACGCGCTCCGGTATGCAGCCCAGCACTTCACGGGCTTTGGCAGCAGCGTAAGCCAGAGCAATTGGCTCGGTACACCCCATAGCCGGTATTAATTCTTCTTTTAATATCTGGATATATGCCTGATATTTAATATCTTCTTTTGTCATGAAAACCTCCAAATGCCAGTTTTCTCCTGGCAATAATAAAAAAATGTGTTATTTTATTGAACCATATTTTCGGAGAAAATGCACCTGTTATTTAAAAATTTGATGAAATTAAATGTTGTAAGAAATACTGATGATATTATAACATATTTTTCTGCATATTCCTGCAATCCATATCGCAGCAATGGTGGTAATGGTAGATTAGAGATAATTTGAGATAATTATAGGGTGTGAGAGGAGAGATTTATGAGCTACATAGCAGACTGGCTTACGGCAACCGGACATAATTATTTCAAATTGAAGCAGAAGTGTTGAGTGATGGCAAGAACCGGAAAGTAAAAATTATGCTTCGTTATGAGTGGATTTACAGAAAGCTTAAAAAAAATAGATAAAAATGTATTTAAGTTTTAGTATATCCATGTATTGACATGAGGTTATAATATTTATAAAATACAGACAGAAAGGGAGCGTGAAAAAAATGAAAATCGCATTATTAGAACCAATTGGAGTATCAAAAGAAGTTATTGATGAGTTATCAGCACCGATTACAGAAAAGGGACATGAATTCGTATATTATGATACCAAAACAACAGATCCGGCAGAACTTGCCAAGAGAAGTGAAGGCTGCGACATTGTTATGATCGCTAACAATCCGTATCCGACAGAGGTTGTAGAGAAAGCGGACGCACTGAAGATGTTATCTGTAGCATTTACAGGAATTGACCACATCGGAACAGACAAGTGTAAAGAGAAAAATATTATGATCTGTAATGCAGCAGGGTACTCAAACCAGACAGTTGCCGAGCTTATCATTGGTATGGCGATTGACGCATTAAGACATGTAGTAAAAGCTGACGGACTTGTAAGAAATGGTGGAACAAGTGCAGGCCTTGGCGGAAAAGAAATCTGCGGAAGAACGGTCGGAATTATCGGACTTGGACAGATCGGACTCATGGCAGCAAAATTATTCCAGGCATTTGGCGCTAAAGTTATCGCTTACAACAGAAGTGAGTCTGAGGAAGCAAAAGCACTTGGAATCGAGTATAAATCATTAGAGGAAGTATTATCAACAAGTGATATCGTATCACTGAACCTTCCACTGAATGCAGAGACGAGAGGATTCCTGTCAGCAGATAAGATTGCACTTATGAATGAGAACACAATCTTCATCAACTGTGCAAGAGGACCGATCGTAGACAACGAGGCACTTGCGAAAGCGCTGAATGATGGCAAGCTTGGATATGCATGCGTTGATGTATTTGATATGGAGCCGCCAATCCCGGCAGATTATCCATTGCTTCAGGCTAAGAATACATTATTGACACCTCATCAGGCATTTATCTCCGAGGAGTCTATGGTAAGAAGAGCAAAGATTGTATTCGATAACGTGACCGCTTATCTTGACGGCAAGCCGGTCAACGTATGTAAGTTGTAAGAATAAAAAAGACAAAAAAGACATAAAAATAGAGAATGATATAGTACTTTGATAATTTCACATATTTACAAAGTTCTAAGTATGAAAGGCAGTTTCGTAAAAGTCAGCCAAATAGAGCAGACTTAGCGAAACTGCCTTTTGTTGCCAAGCATACGACAAAAAGGTCCGGTGGACCTTTTTTAGTTTGAAATCTGTACTAAAAGTTGGAAAATTCAGTTTATATGCCACGAAAAGATGTAAACGCTTACACAAATAAAAATTAAAACTTCTAAAACTATAAAGGAAAATGAAAACAGCCAAGAACTTGTGAATATTGTACAAAAACAGATACAATAACTGGTCAGCGGAGGAACTTCCGTAGCAGCACTTTTCATGGCTGGTTACATTCCGGGAATCCTCTGGGGACTTGCTTGTATGCTAGTAGTATATGTGATTGCCAAGAAAAAAGGCTACCGTGCAAAAACACGTTTTACAGCATCTGAAGCTGGAAAGATCATCCTTCAGGCTCTGCCTTGTCTGCTTCTGATTGTAATCGTAATCGGTGGAATCATCTTCGGTATCTTCACTGCAACAGAAGGTTCCGTAGTGGCCGTAGTATACAGCTTGCTTCTGTCATTGTTTGTATACAAATCAATCAAGATCAAAGAGCTGCCGAAAATCCTTCTGGACAGTGCTGAAATGACAGGTATCATCATTTTCCTGATCGGTGTATCCAGCATCATGTCATGGGTTATGGCATTTACAAATATTCCGGAACTGGTATCTACAGCATTGCTTTCCGTAAGCAGTAACAAGTTTATTATCCTGTTCCTGATCAATATTATCCTTCTGATCGTCGGAACATTTATGGATATGACACCGGCCTGCCTGATCTTCACACCGATCTTCCTGCCGGTATGTACTGCACTTGGAATGACAACAATCCATTTCGGTATCATGATGATCTTCAACCTGTGTATCGGAACAATCACACCACCGGTTGGAACCACACTGTTTGTTGGCGTTAAAGTTGGTAAAGTACAGATTGAGACAGTATTCAGACAGTTGCTCGTATACTTCGCAGCAATCTTTATAGTACTGATGCTCGTAACATATATCCCGAACTTAAGCCTGTGGCTGCCGAAATTGATGGGATACATCTAGGATAAAATTTAATATAAGTTGCACAACTAAAAGCACGCAGATATGAATGATTTTCTATGACTGCTACGCCGCATATTATTGATTTTCTACGCAAACTCGCCTAAAGGACAGGCTCGGACAAAGCTGCGAAAATCAAGCTATGCTCGCAGTCATGACGAAAATCGCACAATTATCTGTGTGCTTTTTAGTTGTGCGTAAATATTGAATTTTATGAGGGGATGTGGCGTGGGGTGTGATGCATGTGATTCGCTTATGAAATTGTTAATGCGTTGAATAAACAGCGAAATATGTAATCTTAGTATATGAAGGTGAATTGTATGTATTTGAGAGGGAAAATAGATGATTATTTGAAGAATGGAAAAATAGTGAGGTAAGCCTTTGATTATCAAAGGTGCAAGTCAGATTGGGAAGAATCAAAAGTGAAAATTACCCGGATAGTTTGCTAAAAACTATGTCCCTAAATGAGCGTCTCTAATTGATGTCATAACAGAAATATGGTATATTTAACTTATCTGATGCCGTAGGCATCTTACATATGAAAAGAAGCAAAAAAGAATATGAGTCAGGAGTGATAGAATATGTATCAGGATGATTACAAACGTTGGATGGAGGCAGATTTGGAGGATGCGGATCTGAAGCCGGAACTGGCGAGAATCGAAGAAAATGACGAGGAGATCAAGGAGCGTTTTGCAGTTGCGCTTAAGTTTGGAACTGCAGGACTTCGAGGTGTTCTTGGAGCAGGTACGAACCGGATGAATATCTATGTTGTACGTCAGGCTACGCAAGGGCTGGCAAACTGGGTAAAGACACAGGGTGGAACGCAGACAGTAGCAATCAGCTATGACAGCCGTATTAAAAGTGATGTATTTGCGAAGAATGCGGCAAGTGTACTGGCAGCGAATGGAATCAAGGTTCGGATCTATGATGCATTGATGCCTGTACCGGCTCTTTCATTTGCAACACGTTATTATAATTGTAATGCAGGTGTTATGGTAACAGCATCTCATAATCCAGCGAAATATAATGGATATAAAGCATATGGTCCGGATGGATGTCAGATGACAGATGATGCGGCAGCAATTGTTTATGAAGAGATTCAGAAAACGGATGTTCTGACTGGTGCAAAATACATGCCATTTGCACAGGGCGTTGAAGAGGGGCTGATTCATTTTGTGGGCGATGATTGTAAGAGAGCTCTTTATGATGCAATCGAGGACAGACAGGTTCGCCCAGGACTTTGCAAGACAGCAGGATTGAAGCTTGTATATAGTCCGCTCAATGGTTCAGGACTTGTTCCTGTCACACAGGTATTGAAAGACATTGGAATTACAGACATCACAATCGTTCCTGAGCAGGAGTATCCAAATGGATATTTCACAACATGTAGTTATCCGAACCCGGAGATTTTCGAGGCACTTGAGAAGGGACTGAACCTTGCAAAGGAGACTGGCGCAGACTTGATGCTTGCAACTGACCCGGATGCAGACCGTGTTGGTATTGCAATGAAGTGTCCGGATGGTTCTTACGAACTCGTCAGTGGAAATGAAGTCGGAGTTCTGCTCCTTGACTACATTTGTGCAGGACGTATAGAGAAAGGTACGATGCCAAAGAATCCGGTAGCAGTGAAATCTATTGTATCAACACCACTTGCAGATGCAGTTGCAGAGCATTATGGAGTAGAGCTTCGAAGTGTACTGACAGGATTTAAATGGATTGGAGATCAGATTGCAGGTCTTGAGGCAGCAGGCGAAGTTGACCGTTTCATTTTCGGATTTGAGGAGAGCTATGGATATCTGGCTGGTCCATATGTACGTGATAAAGATGCTATTATCGGATCTATGTTGATTTGCGAGATGGCTGCTTATTATAGAAGCATCGGAAGTTCTCTGAAGCAGAGAATGGAAGAAATCTATTCCGAGTATGGACGTTATTTGAATAAGATCGACAGCTTTGAGTTCCCGGGACTTAGTGGTATGGATCGGATGTCTGAGATCATGCAGGGATTAAGAGACAAGCCACTTGAGGAGATTGCTGGATATAAAGTTGTGAAGGTTACGGATTATAAGAAACCAGAAGAGACAGGTCTTCCGGCTGCAAATGTACTTATTTATAAGCTGGAGAACAACGAGACAGTTATCGTTCGTCCTTCCGGAACGGAGCCGAAGATTAAGATTTATTACACAACGCTTGGTAAGGATCTTGCGGAGGCGCAGGCTGAAAAAGATAAATTATCTGAGGCGTTAAAGCCAATTATGAAATAAAAACCATTAGAATGAGAATGCCGAGGCATTCTTGAACAGGTGGAAGGAAACTTTCATCTGACATATGCTATATGGGAACAACAATAAATCTAAGTCTGTCAGACGGATTTGATATGCCAGACAGACTCGGATAGCTTCCACGGGACTTATGAGCAAGTCCTGAAATCTTGGGGTATGACTGCACGGAAAATAAAAAATGTATGTGCGGATCAGATAAAAGGAGGTATGTCGTTATGTTACATGAAGTATCATTTGCGTCTTTTAACGGACGCGATCAGGTTCAAGGGTGGATTTATGTTCCGGCTTGTAAGCCGAAGGGAATCGTTCAGGTGATTCATGGATTCGGCGAACATTCCAGACGTTATCTACATATGATTTCTGCATTTTTAGATGCAGGGTATATTGTGGCAGCAGACGACCATGTCGGACATGGAAAAACTGCGATGGTCAATGAGGTATGGGGCGACTGGGGAGATAAAGGTCCGCATACCATGATGGAAGATGAGCATACATTAAAAGAAATTGTGTGCGGAAAATATCCGGACTTGCCATATTTTTTATTTGGCCACAGCATGGGATCCTTTATAACAAGAGATTTCATTGCAAAATATGGAGATGAACTGACAGGAGCTACTATTTGCGGTACAACCGGAATCTTCCGCGGAGCAAAAGAAGTGGGAGAAAAGCTGAAAGAAGTAATTGATGCCGGACACGGCGAGGAATCCAATCCAGAATTTGCAGGGGAACTGATGGGCTGGATGTGCGAGCGGTGCGGCGAGATCAGTATCGGAAATGAATGGATTTGCGCAGATCCTTATGTACAACGCGACCATGCAGAAGACCCATTTGACGCATTTACAAGACCAACCAGTAACCGTTCAATCTATGATTTTATACAAATGATGGAACAAATCGAAGGAACCAAGTGGGCAGATAAAGTTCCAATTGACCTGCCAATTTACAACATCGCAGGAGACCAGGATCCAGTCGGCGAATACGGAGTAGGCGTCTACCAGGTAAGTAACTGGCTGATACAGACCGGCCATACAGTAACAACAAAACTATATTCCGGATATCGCCACGAAATCCATAATTACGCAGAGATAAAAAATGAAGTCGAAGCAGGAATTATCGCATTCATGGATGGAATATTAAGTTAAAAATTAATGGGGGTGGGGACGTAGTAAAATGTTAAAATGCTACGTCCCCAATTGCATTTTGCGGCGTCCCTTTTTGTGAATCAGGGTGTCCCTGATTGGATACAGAATTATGTGGGAATAAAAATATGAATGAGGAATTATAAAAAATGAGTGGGAAATTATATGGTGTCGGTGTTGGTCCGGGAGATCCTAAGTTAATGACGTACTTGGCAGTGGAGACGATTAAGAATTGTCCGGTAATCGCAGTGCCTGCTGATGGAAAAGAACATGCAATCAGTTATAAAATTGCATCTGGAATTGTGAAGGATATGGATCAGAAAGAATGTCTGGGACTGTCTTCACCGATGACGAAAGACCGGAAAATTTTAGAAAAGAATTATCAAAAAGTATCAGAAGAAATCATAAAGAAACTGGATGAAGGTAAAAATGTGGCATACTTGACACTTGGAGATCCAACGGTTTATTCCACTTATATTTATATCCAGCGTATTGTAAAAAAGTGTGGATATGATGCAGAGATTATTAATGGAGTTCCATCATTTTGTGCAGTTGCAGCCAAACTGGGAGACAGCCTTGCAGACCGATCCGAGCAGCTTCATATTATTCCATCTAACTATGATATCCAAGAGGCGTTGAAGCTTCCGGGAAATAAGATTCTTATGAAGGCAGCTTCAAAATTGTCGGATGTGAAGAAAGTTCTGAAAGAACAGGGGCAGGAGGCATGGATGATTGAAAATTGTGGCATGGAAGAAGAAAAAATCTATCACAGTGTAGAAGAAATGCCGGAGAAGGCGACGTACTATACGACATTGCTGGTGAAAGAGGAAATTGATAAAAACAGTTAAAGAAAAGCAACGGTGAGAGAAAATAAAAGCGAGTAGAGGTTAATTATAACATGATTAACCAACTACCCGCTTTTTTGATGCCAGGCATATGATAAAAAGATTCAGTAGACTGACCTTTTCTAGCTGCCGAGCATACGATAAAAGATTACTTAGTAAAAATTATTCTGTTACAACATTTTTCGCTACTGCATTCTCTTTATTTGAAAACATTTTTCCAAAGATAAAACGGATACATGGTCCGCAGTAGAACATCTGCCAGAAAAATGCAACAGGAAAATTGAAAAACGTGGTCTGGAACCATGTCGAAATAATGTTTGAACCAGCATTTTTGAAAAGTACAGTTGCAATCAGACTCATGACTGGACACATAATGCAGATGATCATAGCTGAAATAGCAAGTGTAATAACAATCGGTCTGTCATTTGGTGTGACCATGCGAAATGCAAGTGCATGGGCAAGCTTATCTACGATAAAGAATTCCAGTAAAAATGCGACTGGCCACATGATCTTCATTTCGCCAAAAGCCATAAGGAAGACTTTGTTACTCATTCCACCAATATTGAGGGAAATGTTGTAGCAAATCATTACATAGACCATAAGGAATGACATCATCAGTGTAAAAATAACATTTTGAAATAAATTTTTTGGCATAATTGGTGCTCCTTTTTCTTTGAAATATTTTGTGATTAGTTAAAAAAGAGTACAAAAAAGACACTTGTGTTGTTCGTTATCAAGCATACACTTGTGTCGTTTCCAATTATACCATAGTTCTATATAAAATTTCGTACAGTTATGGAGTATAGCAAAAAAAATGAAAAATTGCAAGTGTTAAAAAATAAACAGGGGACGTAGCAAAACGTCAAAGTTCCCGTCAAAGTACTACGTCTCCATTAGCGATTAACGGTGTCGTTTTTTTTATATTTGTGATATACTGGAGGCAAATATTAGCTGGAAGGACTAGATTATGAAACCTGTAGTAGTAAGAAATGTTGCAATCGGTGAGGCTATTCCGAAAATCTGTGTACCGATTGTCGGTAAGACGATAGATGAGATTTTGAATCAGGCGAAGCATATCTGTGAGATAGGAGCAGATGTAGTGGAGTGGCGTGTGGACTGGTTCGAGGAAGTGAATCATTACGAAAGTGTGGAAAATGCTGCGAAGCAGTTGAGAGATATTCTTGGAGAGACACCGATTCTTTTTACATTTCGGACCGCGAAGGAAGGTGGCGAGCGCGCGATAGAACCAGATGAATATGTAGAGCTGAATGAAAAAATTGCGAAAAGCGGGTATGTGGACCTTGTGGATGTAGAAGCATTTATCGGGGATACATATGTGGAAAAAGTTGTAAAAACGTCGCATGAATGTGGAGTAAAGGTGATTGCTTCTAATCATGATTTTAGGAAGACACCTCCGAAGGCAGAATTAATTTCACGTATGCGAAAAATGCAGGAACTTGGAGCTGATATTCCAAAGATTGCGGTGATGCCGCAGAGCACAGAAGATGTTCTGACACTTTTGTCTGCTACGGAAGAAATGAGACGATGCTATGCAGACCGCCCGGTTATTACAATGTCTATGGAAGGAACCGGGGTAGTAAGCCGCATGTGTGGGGAAGTCTTTGGCTCAGCACTTACATTTGGTGCGGCGGGAAAAGTATCTGCACCGGGACAGATTGATGTGGAAGAATTAAGAACGGTACTTGGAATTATACACAAGAGTTTATAATAAGTATGAATTATTTTTGGTTAAAGCATAGACTTGATAAGAAAGGACTTGAATTCGATTATGCAGATTAGTGTATTGCTTGCAGAACAGATTGCCGAATTATTTCTCATGATTCTCATGGGATATGTGATAGTGAAGCTGGGACTTGTAACGGACGATGACAGCAAAATTTTGTCGAAAATTGTCTTATATATTGTGATTCCGTGTGTTATGATCAATGCATTTCAGATAGATTATACGCCGGATAAAGTACAAGGTATGCTTCTTGCGCTGGTTGCTTCGATAGTTTTGCAAGTCTTATTATTGATAGCAGTATGGATTATGGGAAAAATATTTCATCTGGATGAAGTGGAGGTCACTTCTATATACTACTCTAATTCCGGAAATCTGATTGTACCGATTGTGACTTATGTACTGGGGGACGAGTGGGTCGTATACGGGTGTGTATTCATGGCTGTGCAGTTGATTTTTATGTGGACACATGGAAAATATATTATCAGTTCAGGGGATAGGATTGACTGGAAAAAGATTGTGCTTAACATCAATATGATTGCAATTTTCATAGGAGCGGTTTTGTTTTTGCTGAAGATTCATTTGCCGGTGATTGTAGATGATACACTTCGTGCAGTGGGAAGCACGATTGGGCCGGTAAGTATGATTGTAACCGGTATGTTGATTGCCGGTATGAACCTTCGGGATATATTTACAAATCGAAGAATATACGCAGTTGCATTTCTAAGATTGTTGCTTGTGCCGGTGCTGGCACTGATTATTCTGAAAATCAGTGGTCTGGTTACATGGCATCCACAAGGTGAGAAAATTCTGCTTGTTATATTCCTTGCTGTTATTACACCGTCAGCATCAACTATTACACAGATGTGCCAGGTATACGGCGGGAATTCAAAATATAGCAGTGCAATTAATGTTATGACAACGTTACTTGCGATTGCGACGATGCCGATTATGGTATTACTATATGAGAAAATTATTTGATTTCATATTTTGAACACATTTCAGAGATATTTCAAACACATTTTTTGGTACTTTAAATTGTTGCTGGGGCGTACAATGCTGCATGCTCAGATCAATCTGTCTTTTATATCAGCAAAATTAATCTCCAGTTTTCCATCATAAATCATAACAGGGATAATATCATCAAATGTATACATCTGGGGATAATCTTCTCCTTCGAAGAAATAGCATAGTACAGTCTCACGTTTCGGATCTACGATCCAGTATTCCCGGACATCGGCGTTCTGATATTTAGAAACTTTTTTTATGTAATCGTGGCTGCGGCTGGAAGGAGACACGATCTCAATACAAAAGTCCGGCGCGCCATAGACACCTTTTTCGACAAGCCGGTCGAGCTGGCAGATTACGGAAATATCCGGCTGGATCATTGTGCGGTTATCGCAGTCGAGCTGCACATCAAGCGGGGCAGGAAGGACTTTACATGTACCTTTGTGATTGCGGATATATAGCTTAAGCTCGAAAAGCAGTTCACTGATCAGTTCCTGGTGTACAGAGCGAGGTGCTTCCAGAAAGATCAGATGCCCGTCGATGAGTTCAGCACGAACATCGTCCGGGAGGGCATAGTAGTCGTCCAGAGTGTATTCGCCCTGTTTCTTATCTGAAGAAAAAGTATAGGCTACAGCGGCCTCTCTGATTCCATCGATACCGGAATCGATATCTCTAAAAAGGACATCATTCAGTGCCTTCAGTGTTGTATAGCGTGGAGATTTTGTCTCGCCATTCAGAATCTTGTTGATGGTACCTATCGGTATGCCGGAAAGTCTGGAAAGTTGTTCTGTTGTAATGCCAAGTTCGTTTTTTCTTTCTTTGAATTCTTCCCCTAATGACTTCATAACAGCGCCTCCTTGAAATATTTTGTTAAAATTAGTATATCTATAAAACGGGTAAAAGTCAATGATAAATATCCGAAAATTAAAAAATGACCGTAAACGGTTAAAATCCATTAAAATAACTTGACTGGGAGGCATGGAATAGACTATGATAGTGAAAAAGAAAAGATGAGAGGACTGGGGAAATTATGAAAAAGAGTAATCCAAAGGCACTTATGCCAATTGGTGTATTTTTGGTTTTGTATCTGGGGCTTGGAATTGTTTTTGAATACGTGATGAAGATACCGATGGGATTTTACAACATTCCAATTGTACTTGCATTTATGGTGGCAATTTTAGTGGCATGTTTTCAAAACAGGGAAGTCAGTTTTGATGATAAATTGTCCATCATGGCACAGGGACTGGCAGATAAGAATATTATTACAATGTTATTGATCTTCCTTGTGGCGGGGAGCTTTGTTGGAGTTGTGGGAAGAAGCAGTGCAGAGAGTGTGGCATATTTCATGCTTTCACTGATTCCGGCCAAGTTTTCCGTGGCGGTGTTATTTGTAGTTGCGTGTTTTGTATCAACCGCTATGGGAACTTCAGTCGGAACAATTACATTGATTGCCCCGATCGCAGCGGCAGTTTCTGATGCTTCAGGATTTGATCTGGCGCTCTGCATCGGTTCGGTCATGGGTGGTGCTATGTTTGGGGACAATCTTTCTTTTATATCAGACACGACGATTGCGGCGTGCAACGGACAGGGCTGTCCGATGAAGGATAAATTCCGGGAGAATTTCTGGATTGCATTTCCGGCAGCATTGGTAACGTTAGGTCTGATACTTGTATTGTCATTGCGCACGGATCTTGGCGGGGCAGTGAACCATGAGTATCATCTGATTCAGATGGTTCCATATATTTTAGTACTGATTGGCGGTATTATCGGGATCAATGTATTTCTCGTACTTTTGATCGGTATTTTCTCTGGAATTGTAATTATGCTTGCGACAGGACAGACAAGTTTTGTGGATTTGATCAGCAGCATGGGATCTGGAATTTCCGGAATGTTTGAGACTTGTATGGTAGCGGTACTGGTAGCAGCATTGTGTGCGTTGATTCGCGAGTATGGCGGTTTTGAGGCGCTGCTGTCTGTGATACGCAGGATATTTCGTGGACGAAAGGGCGGTCAGTTTGGCATGGGGCTTTTAGTAGCTGCAATGGATATCGCAACGGCGAATAACACGGTGGCTATTGTCATGGCAAATCCAATCGCAGTGGAGATGTCTGAAGAATATGGAATTACACACAGCAAAGCAGCATCACTGTTGGATACATTTTCCTGTATTTCACAGGGAGTCATTCCTTATGGTGCGCAGATGTTGGTGGCATTGTCTGCAATTCACGAGATGGGGCATGAACTTTCAGCATTTGATGTAATACCGAAGTTGTTCTATCCGGGATTATTGTTAGTCAGTTCGCTGATATTTATTTTTATAATTCCTCAGAAGAAAGTTTCATAAGTGGATAAAAACTGATTTTGCCGAATAACTTTTGGAAAAATTGACAATGACATTTATTTCTTATATAATGATAACCTATTGAAATGGTAAGAAAAGGGGACTGCAACAGATGTTAAATCAGTTTTCAAGAACACAGTTATTGCTAGGAAAAGAAGCAATGGATAAATTAAAGAATTCCAGAGTCGCAGTGTTTGGTATTGGCGGAGTCGGTGGATATGTGTGTGAGGCTCTTGTAAGAAGCGGAGTCGGTCATTTTGATCTGATTGATGATGATAAGGTGTGCCTGACGAATTTGAACCGTCAGATTATTGCTACGAGAAAGACTGTTGGACAGTATAAAACAGATGTGATGAAGGAGAGAATGTTGGACATCAATCCAGATATTGAAGTAAATGTTCACAAATGTTTTTTCCTTCCGGAGAATGCAGAGGAGTTTCCGTTTGCTCAGTATGATTACGTGGTTGATGCGGTAGATACGGTGACTGCTAAAATTGAACTTGTTATGAAAGCAAAAGAGATGAAAGTGCCGATTATCAGCAGTATGGGAGCTGGTAATAAACTTGATCCAAGTGCATTTCGTGTGGCAGACATTTACAAGACAAAGATGTGTCCACTTGCGAAGGTTATGCGCCGTGAGTTAAAACAGCGTGGCGTGAAGAAATTGAAAGTGGTATATTCCGAGGAGAAGCCAACAAGACCACTGGAGGATATGGCTATTAGCTGCAGAAATCAATGCATCTGTCCTCCGGGTACAAAACACAAATGCACAGAGAGGCGTGACATTCCAGGAAGTGTGGCATTTGTACCATCAGTCGTTGGATTGATCATTGCCGGAGAGGTCATTAAGGATCTGACTGTAGAGGAGCGCGCAATTTATTTTAACTAGACAAGACGATCGAAGATAACAAAAAAACTTGAACTGTGTGGTCAGTCAGAAGTGGAATATCTTCTGACTGACCACATAGTTTTGGATTAAGGACTTGAAATATCAAGATGGATTACTTATATTCCACTTTATATGACAATGTTGTTATGAAACAGATATTTAGAAAGCGAGGTACTTTTTATGGAATTACAGACAGCATTTGAAACGAGACGGAGCATCAGACATTATGATGCTGAGAAGAAAGTAACGAAAGAGCAGGTGGAGACTTTGATCAAGGCAGCAAGTCTTGCACCGTCATGGAAAAATACACAGACTTCCAGATATTATTGCGTATTATCCGAGGACAAGGTCGTAGAATTCAGTCAAAAATGTCTGCCGGAATTCAATCAGAAAAATTCAGCAGGTGCAGGCGCGTTAATTGTTACAACATTTGTAAAAGGACTCGTTGGATTTGATAATGATGGAAATCCGGTAAATGAAGCTGGAGACGGCTGGGGATACTATGATCTTGGACTGCAGAATGAGAATCTGCTTCTCAAGGCAACAGAGCTTGGGCTTGACACATTAGTCATGGGAATCCGGGACGGTGAAGCTATTCGTGAGATGCTTAATATTCCTGAGACAGAAAATGTAGTTGCAGTCATCGCGGTTGGTTACAAAGCAAAAGAAGCCAATATGCCAAAAAGAAAAGAATTAGAAGAAATCGCAAAATTCTTCTAAAGAAAATATTAGATTCAACGGATATAACATATAAGAACAGAATACAAAAATTTGTATTGATAAATATAGTGAGAAGTCTTGAAGTCGCCGTAAATTATAAGAGATATGGCTGGCTGTATCGAACGATCGTCAATTTTTTGCAATTTTACGAGCATAATTAAGAGGACATATGCACTGTCTGAACCGTTTTTTAGGTGAGTTTGCATATGTCCTCTTTAATTAATGGCGTAGCAAGAATGCAGAAATTTTAGAACAATCCTGTAATCTTTCCTTCTGCGTCGACATCAATTCTTTCAGCAGCCGGTACTTTTGGAAGTCCTGGCATGGTCATGATATCTCCGGTCAATGCTACGATGAATCCAGCTCCTGCAGAAATCTTTAAGTTTCTTACAGTAACGTCGAAATCTGTCGGTGCACCGAGTTTAGTGGCATCATCTGTTAAACTGTACTGAGTCTTTGCCATACAGATCGGAGCATTTTCAAATCCAAGGTCAGAGAGCTGTTTTGCCTGTTTCTGGGCAGCAGGTGTCAGGACAGCTTTTCTTCCACCGTAAACTTTCTGTACGATCTGGTCTAATTTCTCCTGGATCGTTGTATCTTCCTCATAGCAGTAGTGGAAGTCATTTGGCTCATCACATAAGCGGATCACTTCTTCTGCCAGCTTAAGACCACCTTCGCCGCCTTTTGCCCATACCTCAGAGAGAGCAACGTTGACGCCAACTTCTTTACATTTTGCTTCTACAAGATCAAGCTCAGCCTTTGTGTCTGTTGGGAATGCATTGATTGCAACAACACAAGGAAGTCCGTATACATTTTTAATATTATTTACATGTTTCATCAGATTCGGGATACCTTTTTCCAGAGCCTCTAAGTTCTCTTGGTTCAGATCCGCTTTTGCAACACCGCCGTTGTATTTCAGAGCGCGTACTGTTGCTACGATAACAACTGCGTTTGGCTTCAAGCCAGCCATGCGGCACTTGATATCCAGGAATTTCTCAGCACCGAGGTCAGCACCAAATCCGGCTTCTGTGATGGCGTAATCAGCGAGGTTCAGAGCCATCTTTGTAGCTGTTACAGAGTTACAGCCGTGTGCGATATTTGCAAATGGTCCACCGTGAATAATCGCCGGAGTGTGCTCCAGTGTCTGAACAAGGTTCGGCTTCAAAGCATCTTTTAACAGTGCGCACATAGCTCCTTCTGCGTGAAGGTCGTGAGCGGTTACTGGTTTTTGCTCAGAAATCTTTCCATATGTATAACCAACAATGATGCGGCCAAGTCTTTCTTTCAAATCTGTAATGTCTTTAGACAGACACAGAACAGCCATGATTTCGGAAGCAACAGTGATGTCATATCCGTCCTCTCTTGGTACGCCATTGATTCTTCCACCAAGTCCGTCTGTTACAAAACGAAGCTGGCGGTCATTCATGTCAACACAGCGTTTCCATACAATTTTACGTGGGTCGATATTTAATTCATTTCCCTGGTAAATATGGTTGTCGATGAGGGCTGCTAATAAGTTGTTGGCAGCTCCAATTGCGTGAAAGTCACCGGTGAAGTGAAGGTTGATATCCTCCATTGGTACAACCTGCGCATATCCGCCACCGGCAGCACCGCCTTTGATTCCGAATACAGGTCCAAGAGAAGGCTCGCGAAGTGCGACCATAACCTTTTTATTCAGACGTTGCATTGCATCAGCAAGTCCGACAGTTGTGGTTGTCTTTCCTTCTCCGGCAGGTGTCGGGTTGATTGCTGTGACAAGAATTAATTTGCCATCTTTGTTCTGGGATTTCTTTAAGAAATTATAGTCAATCTTTGCTTTGTATTTGCCATATTGCTCTAAGTATTCGTCCGGGATTCCGGCTTTCTCTGCAATGGCAGTGATTGGTTCCATTGTACACTCCTGTGCGATCTCGATATCAGTTTTCATCTTCATTTCCCTCCCTGGTTTAATGCAAGCCTCACGTCGCTAGATAAGTACATGCCAGGCAGATGCCCTTGCATGCGTAAACACATGCAGGGGCTATGGCTTATCCCCCTGGCATTAATAAAAAAGGACAACATCTATCGTTAGGATAAATGTTGCCCAGACGGTCGGCTTAATACGACTTCTGATTCCTCTGTGGTACTCCACAATTATCCGTCAGTCATCAGAATGCTTAGTAATATCTTATGGTATCCGGAACTAAAAGTCAATGAAAAAATGAACTTCGTTGATATTTATAAGGTAAAATGTTACAATAGTTAGGCAATTTTAAAGTAAATTTTTGAGAAACCAACGACAGGAGGGCATGTGATGACATTACAGCAGTTAAGGTATGTGACGACCGTTGCGGAGACAGGCACTATGAGCGAAGCAGCCCGTCGTCTTTTTGTTTCTCAGCCAGGACTGACAAAAGCAATTAGAGAACTGGAACAAGAGATGGGAATTATCATTTTTGACAGGACGAATAAGGGAATCGAAGTGTCAAAGGATGGAGCGATATTTTTAGGATATGCAAGGCAGGTGCTGGAGCAGGCATCACTTTTGGAAGAGCGCTATAAGCTTCAGGCAGGAGGCAAGAAAGAATTTAGTGTCTCTACACAACATTATTCTTTCGCAGTCAATGCATTTGTTGACCTAATCAAAGAATTTGGCGGGGACAATTATGATTTTTCTCTTCGAGAGACACAGACATATGAGATCATCGATGATGTGGCGAAGATGAGAAGTGAGATTGGAATTTTGTATCTGAACGATTTTAATCGGACCGTATTAAAGAAGATCATCAAGGCAAATGATCTGGAATTTGAGACTTTATTTACGGCCAAACCACACATTTTCGTCAGTACTTCAAATCCGTTAGCAGGAAAAGAATCTGTAACGATGGAAGATTTAAAGGCATACCCATATCTGTCTTTTGAGCAGGGAGAACACAACTCTTTTTACTTTTCAGAGGAAATATTCAGTACTACAGAGCGTGCGAAGAATATCCGTGTACGTGACCGCGCGACACTTTTTAATTTACTGATTGGACTGAATGGATATACGGTGTGTAGTGGAGTCATTGATGAGGAACTGAACGGAGCGAATATTGTGGCAGTACCTTTAAAAGAAGAAGGAGATATGGAGATTGGAATTCTGACGCACCACAGAATTCGTGGGAGCCGGATGAGTGAATTTTATATTCAGGCTCTGCGAAAATATATCAGCTGGAAGAATGCCGAGGCATTCTTGATATAAAATTTATATACCAGCAAAACGGTGAAATTGACTTTTGACATGTGCATCTATATAATAGGAAACTGAAAATACAAAGGATGAGTAGAGGTGTTACACATGGTCGGTAAGAATTTTTCGGGAAAGCAGATGTCAGAGGCATTTATAAACAGTGCATTTCTGGCGTTATCAGGAGGTTTTCAGGACGCTTATACATATAATACGAGAGATGAAGTTTTTTCTAACGCGCAGACAGGAAATGTAGTATTGATGAGTCAGCATTTTATGACCGGAGACTGGAAAGCCGGAGTACGATATTTGCTGCCTCTTATAGCATTTGTTCTTGGAGTTTTCGTGGCAGATCAGATCCAGATGCGGTATAAATATGCCAGACGGCTTCACTGGAGGCAGGGGATTCTGCTTGCAGAGATCGTCATATTATTTGTCGTAGGATTTATTCCGCACAGTCTGAATATGACAGCGACGATTTTTGTGTCCTTTGCCTGTGCGATGCAGGTGCAGACATTCCGGAAGATGGGTGGTTATTCCTATGCAAGTACCATGTGCATCGGTAACTTAAGAAGTGGAACGGCAGCGTTTTCTCATTATCTTCAGGATAAAAAAACAGAGCAGTTAAAGCAGGCCGCTTATTATTTTGGAATTATCTTTTTATTTGCGATCGGAGCAGGACTTGGCGGCAACTTGACAGAACATTTTGGAATCCATATGATCTGGATTTCATGTATTCTTCTGGGGCTTAGCTTTTTATTAATGTTTGAGAATGAGTGATAAAAATGAATATAACAGAGTTAAGATATATTATTGAAATTGCACAGTGTGGTTCGGTAAGTGCGGCATCCAAGCGTTTGTATGTTGCACAGCCGAACGTCAGTAAGGCAATCCGGAATCTGGAAGAGGAATATCAAATCCAGCTCTTCGTGCGGACAGCGAGGGGAATGGTTCCTACCAGGGAAGGACAGCAGTTTATTGCGCAGGCGCGGCGGGTCATTCAGGAAATTGAAGGGTTGAACCGTAAATTCCCGGGAAATAAAAAAGGGACTGATGTAGACATGAAAATTTCTATACCAAGAGCCAGCTATGCATCTTATGCATTTGGAAAGTATGTAGAGCAGGTGAGAGATGCAGAAGAGCTGAGACTGCACATCCGGGAGTGCAATTCTGTTCAGGCGCTGGACAATCTTACGAAGAAGCATTACAATCTTGCGCTGATCCGGATGGAAGACAAATATGAAGAATATTACTATTCCATTATTCATTTAAGAGGTCTGGAATATGAAAAGATCATGGATTTCCAGTACCGTCTTGTTGTCAATGAGAATGATCCGCTGGCAACGAAAAAACTGAATGGATATGAAGATCTGGAACCTTATATCGAGCTGATACACGGAGATTCCAGACTGCCGAACGGGGAGTATCTGGACATTAAGGAAACGCCGGAGAATCAGAATGCACACAGACGGATTCATGTATATGAGCGTGGCAATCAGTTTATGCTTCTGAAAGATATACCGGGAACTTATATGTGGGTGTCACCGATTCCGGAAGAACTTCTCCGAAGAAATGGACTGGCACAGCGTAAGATAGAATGGCAGCAGCGGCGGATGAAAGATGTTATGGTATATCCGGGCAGAAAGTTTCTGAGTGAAGATGAACGGGAGTTTATCCGGCAGCTGAAGAAAGAAGCAATAGAAGTCTCAAAATAGCGAGGCTTCTTTTTTTGACCTTTAAAGTTACTTGAAACTAATAAATATATGCAAAAGTATATATCACTCATGCTTTATTGATATTTTTATGGCAATAAAAATTGAGATAAAATAGAAATAGAATAAATTTGATTCATGAGGAGGTTTTTTATGTTAGACGCATCTTATTACGAGAAGACAGATGAGATTATTGCCTGTCACACGCGTGAAGAGCGGTCGCTGATTCCGATTATCCAGGATATTCAGGAGGAATACCGCTATCTTCCACCGGAATTATTAAGTTATGTGGCCGGAAAAATTGGCATTTCAGAAGCAAAGGCTTTCAGCGTTGCAAGTTTTTATGAGAACTTCTCGTTTGAAGCAAAGGGCAAATATGTTATTAAAGTCTGTGATGGTACGGCCTGTCATGTGCGTAAATCAATTCCGATACTGGAAGGATTATATAAAGAGCTGGGGCTTAATAAAGATAAACACACAACAGATGATCAGTTATTTACAGTAGAGACCGTTTCCTGTCTTGGCGCATGCGGACTTGCACCGGCAGTCATGATCAATGACGAGGTGTATGGTAAGATGACACCGGAAAAAATGAGTGAATTAATCAAAAAACTGCGGGAGGAATAACAGATGAAACTGGAAAACAGAACACAACTTACACTCCTGCGTGAACAATGCCAGGAGAAGAGAAATAAAGAAACATGTAAGATACTGGTCTGTGGAGGGACCGGATGTCTTGCAGGTGGTTCTGACAAAATCTTTGACAGATTCAGTGAACTGACAGCGGGTATGGATCATGTTGAGGTCAGAATCGGAGCAGAGATTGCACATGGAGAACATGTCGGCGTTAAGAAAAGTGGATGTCATGGCTTTTGCGAGATGGGTCCGCTTGTCAGAATTGAACCTTATAATTATCTCTACTTAAAAGTAAAGCTGGAAGACTGTGAAGAAATCTTTGAAAAGACAGTCCTCCATGGAGAGCCAGTCACACGTCTGATGTACAAGCAGGATAATGAGGTCTATCAGACTCAGGAAGAAATTCCATTCTATGCAAAACAGACAAGACTTGTTCTGAAAAACTGCGGTCACATTGATGCAGAACATATTGAGGATGCACTGGCAGTAGGTGCATATGAAGCATTTGAAAAAGCTGTATTTGAGATGACGCCGGAGGCCGTAATCAAGACGATTACCCAGTCAAATCTGCGTGGACGTGGAGGCGCTGGTTTCCAGACTGGAAGAAAATGGTCCCAGGTTGCCGGACAGAAAGAAAAGATCCGTTATGTCGTCTGCAATGGTGATGAAGGAGATCCGGGAGCATTCATGGACAGAAGCATCATGGAAGGAGATCCGCACCGCATGATCGAAGGTATGATGATTGCAGCCTATGCGGTACAGGCACAGGAAGGATATATTTATGTCCGTGCGGAATATCCGCTGGCAGTCAGCAGACTTCGCATTGCAATCAGACAGGCAGAAGAGCTTGGAATTCTGGGAGACAATATTTTGGGAACAGGATTTAGCTTCCATTTACATATCAACCGTGGAGCAGGAGCTTTCGTATGTGGTGAGGGCTCAGCCCTGACAGCATCCATTGAAGGTAAGCGTGGAATGCCGCGTGTAAAACCGCCTAGAACCGTTGAAAAGGGATTGTTTGGAAAACCGACGGTTCTGAATAATGTTGAGACTTATGCGAATGTACCGATGATCGTGAAGCATGGAGCTGACTGGTATACAGGAATCGGAACACCGGAAAGTCCGGGAACGAAAGCATTTGCCCTGACGGGAAATGTAAATAATACTGGTCTGATCGAGGTGCCGATGGGTATTACGTTAAGAGAGATCATCTTTGATATTGGCGGCGGAATCCGTGATGGCAAGAAATTTAAAGCTGTTCAGATCGGAGGACCATCAGGAGGATGTCTGACAGAATCACAGCTGGACAGTAAGATGGACTTTGATTCACTGACGAAGATTGGTGCCATGATCGGTTCTGGCGGACTGGTTGTTATGGATGAGAATACCTGTATGGTTGAAGTTGCAAGGTTCTTTATGAACTTTACGCAGCGTGAAAGTTGTGGAAAATGTGTACCATGCCGTGAGGGAACGAAGCGTATGCTGGAGATTCTGGAGCGTATCGTTGCCGGAGAAGGAAGAGAAGGGGACATCGAAGAGCTGAAAGAGTTAGCTGATATGATTGAAAACACAGCTCTCTGCGGTCTTGGAAAGAGTGCGCCAAAACCGGTAATCAGCACGATTCAGGCATTCCGGGAAGAATATGAAGAGCATATCCGTGATAAGAAATGCCGTGCCGGTATCTGTGCAAATCTCCGGAATTATAAGATTAATCCGGAAAAATGTAAGGGATGCTCCAAGTGTGCAAGAAATTGTCCGGTTGGTGCCATTTCAGGCAAGATTAAATCACCGTATGTGATCGACAGCGCAAAATGTATCAAATGTGGAGCATGTTTAGAGAATTGTTCCTTTGGTGCAGTCTATACAGAATAACCGAGGAGGAAAGAATATGGGATCAATGATGATCGATGGCCGGCGTGTGGAATTCACGGATGAACCAAACGTTCTGGCCGTTATCCGCAAAGCCGGAATAGATATACCAACATTATGCTACCATTCTGAATTATCCATTTACGGTGCATGCCGTCTTTGTACTGTAGAAAATGAATGGGGAAAGACGTTTGCTTCCTGTTCAGAAAAACCGAAGGACGGAATGGTCATTTATACGAATACACCAAGACTGATCAAATACAGAAAGCAGATCATAGAATTGCTTTTAGCATCGCACTGCAGAGATTGTACAACCTGTATCAAGAGCGGGGAATGCCATCTCCAGGATCTTGCACACAGGCTGGGAGTGCACGATGTCCGGTTTGAGAATACAAAAGAGCCACATCCGATTGATGATAGCTCACCGGCAATTGTACGTGATCCAAATAAATGTATTCTCTGTGGTGACTGTGTGCGTATGTGCGACAATGTACAGGGAGTAAATGCCATTGATTTTGCCTATCGTGGAACAGAAGCAATTGTATCTCCTGCATTTAATAAGCCAATTGCCCAGACAGACTGTGTAAACTGTGGACAGTGCCGTGTTGTCTGTCCGACCGGAGCAATCAGTATCAAGACGAACATTGATGTTGTCTGGGATGCGCTTGCTGATAAAGATACCATTGTAATTGCCCAGATCGCACCGGCTGTACGTGTGGCAGCAGGTGAGGAATTCGGAATTCCAAAGGGTGAGAATGTGATGGGAAAACTGGTCGGAGTTCTTCACAGACTTGGCTTTGATGAGGTCTACGACACAGCATATGGAGCTGATCTGACAGTTATGGAAGAGTCGAAAGAATTTATGGAGAGATTCAACGCAGGAGAAAACCTTCCGTTATTTACCTCATGCTGTCCGGCGTGGGTGAAATTCTGCGAGAACCGTTATCCGGAATTTGTTCCACATCTGTCTACCTGCCGCTCACCACAGCAGATGTTTGGAGCAGTCGTAAGAGAATACTATAAGAATCCGGAAAATAATGCCGGTAAAAAATTAGTATCTGTATCAATTATGCCATGTACGGCAAAGAAAGAAGAAATTCTTCGTCCAGAATCAAAAACGAATGGCAGACAGGACATAGATTATGTTCTGACAACAACCGAATTGATTTCTATGATTAAGCGGGCAGGAATTATGTTTGACCAGGTTGAAATCGAATCCGCAGATGTACCATTTGGAATTGGTTCCGGAGCCGGAGTGATCTTTGGAGTGACCGGAGGAGTCACAGAAGCTGTTCTTCGTAAGATTACACAGGGACACAAGCGTGTAGATATGGAAGAATTGAAGTCCAGCGGAGTGCGCGGTGATGATGGAATCAAAGAGATTGTCTATGATTATAATGGCAAAGAGATCAAAGCTGCAATCGTAAGCGGCCTTGCAAATGCAGACCAGCTGCTGAAGAAGATTAAGAGCGGAGAGATTCATTATGATTTCGTAGAAGTTATGGCATGCAGACGCGGATGTGTCATGGGGGGCGGACAGCCACTGAATGCAGGTGCACATACGAGAGAAGCACGTATGCAGGGACTGTATAAGGCAGATGTCAATACCCAGATTAAGAAATCAGATGAAAATCCGATGGTACAGTCTTTGTATGAAGGACTTTTGAAAGGTAAAACACATGAACTTCTGCACAGAAATTTTGCTGAGGCAGAAAAAGAAAAAAATAAATAGGAATAATTCAGTAAAACTACAGAAAATCTTAAGAAAAGGAGTGTATAGTGGAGTGTGAAAGAGAGGGTTATTATGGCTTATCACACAACACCATACTTACTCCTTTTTTTGCCGGTAGCACTTCTTTTCTATCAGATCACTCCGGTAAGGTGGAGAAGTTATACATTGCTCATATTTAGTTATTTGTTTTTCTGGAGCTTTAGTGAAAAATTAATTATTTATCTGATCGGGACAACATTTCTGACGCATCATATCTGTATTTGGATGGATACGATGGACAAGCGCGATAAGAGAAAAAAGAGAGTACTTCAGTTAGGTATTTTTTTGCTTTTAGGAACGATTTTGTGTCTGAAGTATCGAAATTTTTTCTTTGGAAATGTTTCGAAGCTGGCAATGGTGCTTCATATAGACTGGAGCTATCGGGATCAACTGATCTTCTTGCCGATTGGAATTTCTTTTTATACATTATCTGCAATCGGATATATGACAGATGTGTACTGGGGAAAGGTAAAGGCAGAGTACAGTCTGGTGAAGACCGCATTGTTTCTTGGATTCTTCCCGATAATCGTAGAAGGTCCGATCTGCAGATGGGAAGATGTGGAAAGTACTTTGTTTAAAAATGAATCTGTAAAGGCAGCGAACGTTTTTAAGGGCAGTTATCGAATCATCTGGGGATTGTTTAAAAAGATGATTATTGCGGACAGGCTTGCAGTGCTGGTCGACAAGGTGTATGTCGGATACGAGAGCTACAGTGGTGCCGTGATCGTGGCAGCGGCGATTTCATATACGATACAGTTGTATATGGAATTTTCGGGCTGTATGGATATGGTCATCGGAAGTGCCGGACTTTTTGGAATTCATCTGCCGGAGAATTTCAGCCAGCCGTTTTTTGCAAAGACATGTACAGATTTCTGGAAACGATGGCACATTACGCTTGGTGTCTGGTTCAAGAACTATATCTTTTATCCAGTATCCATTTCCAAGACGGCCAGAAAGTGGAATAAATTTACGAGAAAACATTTCAAAGGGGATTTTGGAAAATATATGGCGAGAATGGGAATTGCAGCAATGGCACTTTTCCCGGTATGGATCAGTAATGGTCTTTGGCATGGTCCGAAATGGAGTTATATTTTTTACGGATTATATTACTTTGGTTTGATTTTTATGGGACTTGCATTGGAACCGGTAAGAGACAGAATTCTTGCAGTACTTCATATTGATCCGGAGTGTATGTTCTATAAAGCATTTCAGACAGTGAAGATGCTGATCATTATATTCACGGGTGAAATGTTTTTCCGAGGAGATGGTTTTCGTCAGGGATTTCATATGTTTAAAAGTATCTTTCAGGGATTCACGACAGAGACGTTTAAGGATGGCACTTTGCTTACATTAGGTTTGGATCAGAATGATTTCAGAATTATAATAATCGGCTGTATGATAGTATTTTTCGCAGATTTGATAAAGGAATATTGGCCGAAAGAAACAAAAATGTGTCAAAAACAGTGGATCTGTACGGTTGAAAAAGCATTTGTTCCTGGAAAATGGGTCATTTGTTATGGTCTTGTTATGGCAATTCTGATCTTTGGGGCATATGGAGAAGGTTATCAGATGATTGATTTGATTTATGCAGGATTTTAGGGGATATAGACATGAAGAAAAAGATAGGGATATTTATATTTATAGTGATATGCAGTACAGTAATGTTATCTGACTGGATAGAACGTATCTATATCGGCAGACTTGCAGGGCTGCCGGGAAGATATAACAGCTATGTCGGTATTCAGAAAGAACAAAAAGATTCTATAGATATGCTTGTACTTGGGGACAGCGAGAGCATGACGTCGATATCTCCGATGGAATTGTGGAAAAGTACCGGAATTACAAGTTATATATGTGGACAATCTGGTCAGCGCATTTCGGAATCGTATTATATGTTAAAGCATGCTTTAGATTATCAGTCACCGCAGGTCGTACTATTGGAAACTAATATGTTGTTTCGCTATACGAATACACCGGATAGTCTGCGCAGTTCTATCAGCGATACAGCTATGTACTATTTTCCGGTGTTACAATATCATAATTTGTGGAAAAATATTGTGAATGACCAGATACCAGAAGGATGGCAGTCTTACAAAGGCTTTGCAATCCGGTCGGGAGTGGCAGCATACAGCAAAGGCAGTTACATGAAGAAGACGAAAAAGGAAAAAGAAATACCCCAGATAAATCTCTGGTATTTGGATAAAATCCGGAAACTGTGTGAGAAAAACAAAATTCAGCTCTTGCTTTACACATCGGCTTCTCCAGTGAATCATAATTACAAGAGATACAATGCAGTGCTAAAATACGCCGGGAAGTATGGAATTCCTTATATTGATTTTAATCAGAAGCTTAAGGAACTGGAAATCGACTGGAAAAATGACACCCTGGATAAAGGCGATCATTTGAACCTGTCAGGAGCACATAAAGTTACAGATTACATGACCATGTATTTGCAGGAGCATTATATGCTGCCGGATCACAGAGGCAATGAGAAATTTACGAGCTGGGATACGATGGCAGAGCAGTATACAACGGAGACAGGATATTAGCTGGGAGAGGACTCCCACCTATAGGTGGTGAGAAACAAGCTGGTATCAGTGGTGGGAGTCAATCCCCCAGCTGATATAGCCTCCGGCAGGATTGCAGAGGTGCGCAGTAGAGGTATGTCATGCAATTGCATGACGCGCACCTCGCAGCAAGAATGCCAAGGCATTCTTGAATAAGTTGTTAGAATTTCATAAAAAATCCCAAGATGGAGAGCTTATAGAAGAGCTGTCCATCTTGGGATTTTATCATTTTACTGTAGTTAGTCTGTATAAAAATGATAAATAATTTGCTTTTTATAAGTTTCACCGGCTTTTACCACGGGGCTTGGAAAATTCGGATGATGAATAGCATCTGGAAAATATTGTGGCTCGAAGCACACAGCATCTCTTGCTTCGTATATATGCCCCTGCTTTCCTGCAACATGCTCCAGATAGTTGGCAGTGTAAAGCTGGATTCCCGGATAATCTGTCGATAAGTCCATGGAGATGCCGCTCTGGTCACCTGTTGCGGTCAACACTTTGTGAGGAACGCTATATCCGGTTCCAATTACCCAGTTGTGGTCGTAGCCGCGGGCAGTCTGTAACGTAGAATCTTCAATATCAGTGCCAAGATAACGTCCGTCCCGAAAATCCATAACCGTTCCGGTGACAGAAGTAATCTCTCCAGTTGGAACAGAAGCAGCATTAGTTGGAGTATAGAAGTCTGCTGCCAGCGTAACCTTATGATTCAGAATATCACCGGAACCTTCTCCGTTCAGATTGTAGTAACTGTGGTGCGTCATGCCAATCAATGTATCCTGATCCGGAGCTGCTTCGTATGTAATCGAGAAAGCAGGCTCTTCGTTCTGGTCGGAAATCTCGTAGGTGACAGACATGGTCAGTGCTCCTGGGAATCCCTGATCCATATGAGGACTTTCCAGAGAAAATGTAATGGAGGTGTCTGTTTTAGCGGCTACGTTCCAGATCCGTTTCGAGTAAGAGTCCGGACCGCTGTGAAGATTATTTTCTCCATCGTTGGCAGCCAGTTTATATTCTGTACCATTCAGTGTAAATGAAGCACCTCCAATACGATTGGCGCTTCTGCCGACATTATTTCCAAAGCAGGTGTCATCGGCCACGTAGCCTGCAAGATCATCATAGCCAAGGACAACATCCGTTGGCTTGCCATTCTTATCCGGGACGAGCAGGCGTACGAGAGTGCTGCCGTAATCTGTGACAGAAAGTTCGATGGCGTCATTTTTTAATGTATATAATCTGACTGTTCTGCCGTCACATAAAGTTCCGAAATCGGTAGTTGTAATCATAATCCAATCTCCTCGTAGAAAACAAATATATAAAACTAAAACTGAAACTAAATTTAGTATAGTACCTGGAAAGAAGTTTCGCAAGAAATAAAAAGTATAGACTTATATAGAATATATAAAAAAGTAGACAAAAGAAAAGAAAAAGAGCATAATGTGGTTATTGAAAAATCAAAGGAAGAAAACATATGAAAAGATATAATAGAAAGAAAAATATCCGCTGGAATACGATGAAGATTCTGGTAACCGGATTTTTGCTTGTAATTGTGACCGGAGCAGTTCTTTTATGGCTTCCGGTCAGCAACCAGAAGCCGATTGAATTCTTTGATGCGTTATTTACATCGGCATCTGCAGTGTGTGTGACAGGGCTGGTCACGATCATTCCACAAACTCAATTTACATTATTTGGAAAAGTGATTCTATTGATTTTGATACAGATTGGCGGACTTGGAATCATTGCCTGTGTAACGGCATTCTTTTTTCTCTTACGCAGACAGATTACTGTCAGGGAGCGTATGGTTATCCAGGAAACGTATAACGCAGATTCTATTGGTGGTATTGTAGGAATGGTCAGAAGAATTCTGATCGGAACATTTACGGTTGAGGGTGTGGGAGCTTTATTCTATGCAGTGCAGTTCGTGCCGGAATATGGATTGCTGCGTGGAATTGGGTATAGCATCTTTCATTCGGTATCTGCGTTCTGCAATGCAGGAATTGATATACTAGGTTCAGACAGTCTGGCAAAATATATCTGTAATCCACTCATTAATATTACGACAATGCTTCTGATCATCTTAAGTGGTATCGGATTTAGTGTCTGGTATGATGTGCTGGGTAATATTAAAAAAATCCGAAAGAAAGAAATTCCTGGAAAATGGTGGTTTACAAGACTCCGGCTGCATTCAAAGCTTGCAATCGTGACAACCTTGATATTGCTGGCAGTGGGAACATTATTGACATTTTTACTGGAATATCATAATCCGGATACAATTGGACACCTAAGTTTTGGAGAGAAATGGATGGCATCTGCCTTTCAGTCAGTGACGACCAGAACAGCGGGATATTCTACATTTTCACAGGCAGGTATGCATGAAGAGACAAGATTTCTGAATATCCTTTTGATGTTTATCGGAGGATCACCTGGAGGAACGGCAGGAGGTGTGAAGACTACTACTATAGCAATGCTCACGCTTACATGCATTGCATTTGTCCGTGGGGGACAGGATACGGAATGTTTTGGAAGAAGAATATCCGCACAAAATGTCAGAATGGGATTTGTGACAGTCGTGCTTGCACTGATCTGTTACTTAATTGGAACAACATTGATTGCAGTATTTGAAGCAGACAGGTTATCCTTTCTGAACATTATGTATGAGACGGCTTCTGCGCTTGGAACCGTCGGTCTGACTGCAGACCTGACTTCCCATCTGTGCAGGGAAAGTCAGGCGGTAATTATTGCACTAATGTATATTGGAAGAGTCGGACCTGTGACAATTGCACTTTTGTTTGCAGGAAAAAAGAATCAAAAAGACAGGATACGCACACTTCCGACGAATAATATACTGGTAGGATAAAGTAAGAAAAATGAAAGAAAATGTGATACGGAGGAGATACAGTGAAGAAGCAGTATGCGGTATTTGGGTTAGGTAGTTTTGGAGAAAGTGTTGCCATTGAGCTTCAAAAATTAGGTTGTGAAGTGGTTGCAATCGATGCAAATATGGAGCGTGTGGAGGCAATTGCGAATCAGGTGTCCTATGCTATGAAAGCAGACATTGAAGATGCAGATTTTATCCGTTCGCTTGGAACGAGGAATCTGGATGGAGTTGTGGTGGCAGCATCAGACAATATGGAAGCGAGTATCATGGCAACACTTGTGTGCAAGGAAATTGGTGTTCCATATGTTATGGCAAAGGCAAAAAATGAACTTCATGCAACAGTGCTTGAGAAAATCGGAGCAGATTCTGTTATTTTTCCGGAAAAAGAGATGGGAATGCGTGTGGCAAGGAATCTGATGTCTGCAAACTTTACGGACTGGATCGCGCTCTCACCGGATTATAGCCTGGTCGAAACAGAAGTGCCGGAAAAATGGGTTGGCAGGACGCTTTTAGAGTTAGATGTAAGAAAAACTTATGACGTTATTGTTGTGGGAATCAAGATGGGAGACAAAGTAGAAGTCAATCCAGATCCAAAAGAACAGCTGAAGGAAGGGAATGTTCTGATTTTGATTGGATCAAATCAGGCATTGGAAGCTATACAGTAGAAGAATGGAGAAAAACGAATGAATTTGATTTTTCTGGCAGCGGGCAACAGCACCCGGTTTGGCTCGAACAAGTTGTTATATAGGTTGAATGGAAAATGTATGTACCGCTACGGACTGAAAGTTGTAGCTGCATTGTGGCAGAAAGGGCTTTTAGATACCATAGTGATTGTGACGCAGTATGAAGAGATTATCTATGACATAGAAGCACATTTTCCGTACATGAAAATCGTGAATAATCCACATCCGGAAGCCGGAATATCCGGCTCTATCCGTCTCGGAGTGGAAAAGCTCATAGAATTGGAAGAAAAATGTGGAAAAACAGGCAGCCGAAAGAGGGAAGGCTGTATGTTTGCAGTGGCAGACCAGCCATATCTGACAAGAGAATCACTTGAAAACATGGTGGAGACATGGGAAGTCTCAAAGAAAGGTATCTTGGTTAGTGAAAATGCTGGAAGAATGGGGAATCCTGTGATTTTTGCATGCAAATATTACGAGGAACTAAAAAATCTTGAAGGCGATGTGGGTGGAAAATGTGTATTAAAAAAACATCTGGACGATGTCCAGATGTTTGAAATGTCAGCGTCAGAGCTTAAAGATCTGGATTCACTGACGGAGATTCATGAATGACCATAACGACCCAGGGATTTTCTTTGGAACATTCCGTATCCGGGAAAAGTTCCAGTGATGTCCAGAAATATCCGGCTTTGAATTTTCTGCGGAAGCGATAGATGACAGATCCTTTTTCATGGAACATACGCAAACGAAGCTGGTCAAGAGTCATGATAGAGCGAAAATCATCTGCATCGTCCGGGTGGACCAACTGTTCGTCCAACAGGCGGGAGATGTAGGTCGGATAATCCGTTTCATATTCAATTCCAAAACCTGCAAGAGACGAATCTCTTTTGATTGTTTCCATACCTCCGGTGATCAGATTAAATCTGGAGAGCAGAAGCATATGATCCAGAAGAATCCGGAAAATATTGTCACCTAACTTCCACATTTCCGGGGAATCAGGGAGCGCTTCGCAGACATTACGAATCCGGCTGACCTGTTCATGGGCGGCCCGGAAGTTCTCGATTGGAATCGTCTGAATGAGTTCCTCAGCAGCTTCTACCGACATAGGTCTGTGAAAATAAAATCCCTGACCATAGTTACAGTTCATGGATTTCAGAATCTGAATTCCTTTTCCTTTATTTTTTGCATCAATCTGCATGAACTTCATATCTAGTTTCAGATAATCTACATTTGCGTCTTTTAACACATTTAAAGAAGAATATCCACTGCCAAAATCGTCCATGAGCACGTAAAAACCCTTTTTGTGGAAACGGGTAATAGTATTTTTTACAATGATGTTGCTCTCTGCAAAGACAGATTCTGTTTCCAATCTTTCCAACAACACTGGAAGCCGCAATCTGCGCATTGTTGCACATCGTGCTGACATTCAGAGATTCGTCTTCAATCTGATAGACGCCGATGGATGGAAGAAACTATCATCTTGTTCCAGTTTATCAATGTAATGATAAATTGTTGCATAAATGTGGCGGAGTTTGTGACTGTCATCTGGCATGCAGATAAAAAAGTCATCGGCACTAAAGTGTCCGGTGATGTAGTTATCTTCCTGGTGAAGGTTTCGAAGATAGGCAGCAATTTCCAGAAGCAGATAATCACCGCTGTCCTGCCCGTACCAGTCATTGAATAATTTAAAATTCTCAATATCGATGGCTACAATACACCAGCCTTGCGGATGCTTCTGGTCCAGAAAAGTACGCACTTCATTTAAAAATCTTTTTCTTATATATAGACCGCTAAGCGGTTCTAGATCCTGGATTGAGTCCGGGTAATTTGGCATAAAGAAGTCCTCCTGTTATCAAAATTATCAATTCATTTTACGCCAATCACTATTATAACATTCGTCAAATATGAGCTCAGCATGGAGCGGAAAAAGAAAGGGGAAAATTCTTATGGAAATTTTTTCCACTTTCTGAATTTGATAAATAGAGGTGACGCGATTAGAGGCAGGAAATAAAATAGAGGTGACGCGGCTGGAGGCATGGAGTATCAGAAAGTGAAAAAATGTAAAATATACTAAATCACTTGGAATAAAAGGTGACAACATTTTTCACATGATTTATAATAGAAAGGTGTCTGGGGCTTTTGCCGGGACATTTTGAAATCTGATATGGGTCAGAAGGGAGATTATGTTATGCTGGAGGTAAAGAATCTTACATTCCAGGTTCAGGAGAATGGAGTAGAGAGAAGCATTGTTGAAAACATCAGTTTCGATGTTGCGGACGGCGAGATGCTTGTCATTACCGGACCAAATGGTGGAGGAAAGTCCACACTTGCGAAAGTTTTAATGGGAATTGAAAAAGCAAGCGCCGGGCAGATTATTTTAGATGGAGAGGATATCAGCAATTATGATATCAATCACAGAGCAGATGCAGGAATCGGTTATGCATTTCAGCAGCCACCGAGATTTAAAGGAATGACTGTTATGAAGCTGTTGTCACTCTCAGCAGGTAAAGAATTAAAAAGAGAAGAGTGTTGTAAGCTTTTAAGTACGGTCGGTCTTTGCGCAAATGAGTACATTGAAAGAGAAGTGGATGGCACACTTTCAGGCGGTGAAATGAAACGTCTGGAGATTGCAACCGTACTTGCAAAATCGCACAAATTATGTATTTTTGATGAGCCGGAGGCAGGAATAGACCTTTGGAGTTTTTCCATGCTGATCGAACAGTTCGAGAAAATCCACAAAGAAAAGAAGGAAAGCCTGGTTCTCATTTCACATCAGGAGAGAATCATTCAGATGGCAGACCGGATCATGGTCATCGAAGACGGTAAGATCGCGTCCATTGGAGCAACTGACGAGATCCTTCCACAACTATTAGGAAAGACAGCAGATTCTTATAGCTGTCTGACATGCAGATAAGGAGGGAGGAAAGCAATATGATGACGTTAGATGAAATTACAAAAAAAGTACTGGAACAGATCGATGCAAGTGGATTTAAACAGTCAGGTGCATTTAACTTAAGACACAATGGAATTGCCCTCTGCCACGGTGACAGCGAGCATATCAAAATTAAGAAAAAGCAGGATAAGCCGGGCATCGACATTTATATTGATGGTAAGACAGATGGAGAAGAAGTACATATTCCGGTCGTTGTAGATGCCACAGGAATGACCGATGTGGTTTATAATGATTTTTATATAGAAGAAGGAGCAAATGTAACGATTGTTGCAGGCTGTGGAATTCACAACAGCGGTTGCAATGAAAGCCGTCATGATGGAATCCACACATTTCACGTAGAAAAAAACTGCAACGTACGTTATGTGGAGAAACATTACGGAGAAGGCGAAGGAACAGGAACAAGAGTCCTCAACCCGGTCACAGAAGTTTATCTTGGCGAGAATTCCGTATTTACACTTGATACCGCACAGATAAAAGGTGTAGATTCCACTGTACGTGAGAATAATGTATATCTGGAAGCAAACTCAAAACTGTACGTTATAGAGAAGCTGATGACACATGGAAACCAGGAAGCAACTTCCAATATGATGGTAGAAATGAATGGTGAAGGAAGCTCTGCACAGATCGTATCCAGATCCGTTGCAAAAGGCAGCTCCAGGCAGATATTTCACCCAAGAGCAGTCGGTAAAAATCTCTGCCATGCTCATGTACAATGCGACTCTATTATCATGGATCACGCAGAAGTCAGCTCTATTCCGGAGATTAACGCAAAACATGTAGACGCAGCAATTATCCATGAGGCGGCTATCGGAAGGATCAATGACGAGCAACTTGTAAAACTCCGTACACTGGGAATGACAGAAGAAGAAGCAGAAGGAGTCATAATCGAAAACTTCCTGAACTAAAAAATGTTAAAAATTCAAGTCGAACATTGGACTCCCATTGAGACAAATTTGCTATTACTCACCATCTGAAGAGGTGGGAGTCTTCTCGACTGAGATAACTGGGGACGTAGTACTATGTTAAAGTGCTACGTCCTCATCGTTGATTAGGGGTGTCCTTTTTTTGCTGTTTTTCTATTTTTGAGCAAAGAAAAACACCATAAACCCTTGAGTTTACGGTGTTTCGCATCTTATGTCCAATGCGGAGAAAGGGACTTGAACCCTCACAGGATTGCTCCCACTAGAACCTGAATCTAGCGCGTCTGCCATTCCGCCATCTCCGCTCGACAAAAGATATGATATCATAGGTTGACGGAAAATGCAAACATTTTTTTGAATTTTTTTGAAAAATTGTTGTTGTTCTTTTGGTGGAAGGAAAGTTAATTACAAATGTCTTTTAATGGGCTGATCGTAATACCTTCTTCTGCCATAGCTTTTCGGATTTTCTCAACGAAAAGGAGAGCTTTTTCGCCATCACCGTGAACGCATACGGAATCAGCCTGAATGGAAATATCTTTTCCGGTGATTGTTGTAACTTTCTGCTCTTTTACCATGCGGATCACGCGGGCAATTGCTTCGTTCTCGTCTTTGATGACTGCACCTTCTTTGCGGCGGTTCACAAGTGTTCCGTCTTCTTCATAAGCGCGGTCTGCAAATACTTCGCTGGCTGCTTTAAGCCCCAGATCTTTTGCTGCACGGATCATTTCACTGCCAGAGAGTCCCATTACGATGATTTCCGGATCATAGGACTTAATAGCTTCACAGATAGCTTTAGAAAGCTCATAATCTTTTGCAGCCATATTATAGAGGGCTCCATGTGGTTTTACGTGCTGCAGGCGCATATTGTGGGCTTTGCACATACCTCCAAGAGCGCTGATCTGATACAGAGTATAAGCTTTTGCTTCTGCCGGAGAAACGGCCAGATTTCTACGTCCAAATCCCATCAGATCCGGAAATCCCGGATGCGCACCAATCTGAATCCCGGCCGCCTTCGTTTGCTCAATCGCGGTCGTCATCACAACCGGATCAGATGCATGAAAACCACATGCAATATTCGCAGAAGAAATCAGTGGAATAATCTTGTCATCATTTCCAATCGTATAACGGCCAAAACTCTCACCTAAATCACTATTTAAATCAACTTTGTACATAATAACATAACCTGCCCTTCTTTTATAAAATTTAATAATCTATATAGAAAATCAGAAGGCTCACCAGAACGCTTTGCATAACGGAAAGTCAAATCAGTTCTTTTGGCATTCATGTAATAGGTAAATATATAATTTTGCGATTAGTCTATTTTCAGTAACCGCTCAATAAATCCGGTATCTGCATTTCCTTCACAGAATTCAGGATTTTTCATGATCCGGTACTGGAAGTCCAGATTTGTCTCAACGCCCAGGATCACCATCTCGTCCAGCGCAGACCGCATTTTCTGGATTGCAGCATCTCTGTCCGGTGCATGAACGATAACTTTCGCGATCATGGAGTCATACTCGGAAGGAATGCGGTAGCCAGTGTAAAGACCGGTATCAACACGCACACCATTTCCAGAAGGAAGGTGCAAATGTTTTACCACACCAGGACTTGGCATAAAGTTTTTCTCCGGAATTTCAGCGTTGATACGGCACTCAATGGCATGTCCGCGTGGTGTGACCTCTTCCTGAGTGAAGCTAAGCGGCTCGCCCATGGCAACACGGATCTGTTCAATGATCAGGTCTGTGCCTGTAACCATTTCTGTGACACCGTGCTCGACTTGAATACGGGTATTCATTTCCATGAAGTAGTAAGTTCCGCTTTGGTCAAGAATGAACTCGATCGTTCCGGCATTTGTGTAACCAACAGCTTTTGCGGCAAGAACGGCATCGTGGTTCATGGAAGCGCGGGTATTGGCTGTGATAGCCGGAGAAGGAGATTCTTCAATCAACTTCTGGTGGTTGCGCTGTACAGAACAGTCACGTTCGCCGAGAGCCACTACATTTCCATGAGTGTCAGCCATGATCTGGATCTCTACATGGCGTGGGTTTTCAATATATTTTTCAATGTACATGGTGTCATCGCCAAATGCGTTGGCAGACTCTCTTTGAGCCATGTTGAAATTGAATTCAAAATCATCTTTAGAGCGGGAGACACGCATACCTTTTCCACCTCCGCCGGAGGAGGCTTTGATCATAACCGGATAACCGATTTCGTCTGCAAGCTTTTCGCCGGTCTCTACGTCGTAGACTGGATCTTTCGTACCTGGAACGACCGGAACTCCGGCCTCCATCATTGTCTTTCTGGCGTGGGATTTATTTCCCATGCTGTCGATAACATCTGCACTTGGTCCGATAAATGCAATACCGTGTTCTTCGCACAGACGTACAAAGTCTGAATTCTCAGAGAGGAAACCAAATCCAGGGTGGATTGCATCGGCTCCGATGTTCAGGGCAGCTGTGACAATTTGCTGCATATTCAGGTAATTGTTTCTGGCAGGGCCTTCACCGATACAGATACGCTGGTCGGCGAGCTGTACGTGAAGACTGTCTTTATCTTCTTTGGAATAGACTGCTACGCTGCGGATACCCATATTACGGCAGGCGCGGATAATACGAACAGCAATCTCTCCGCGGTTTGCAATCAATATTTTATGAAACATGGAACTCCTCCTTAGTCGTCAAGCTTCTTTACTTTAAAGAGTGGCTGACCATATTCAACTCTCTGTTCGTTGCTGACAAGAACGGCCTCGATCTCGCAGTCAAAATCACTTTCAATCTCATTCATCAGTTTCATAGCTTCCAGAATACATACAGTCTCGCCGGCTTTTACGCGGTCACCGACTTTTACGAAAGCTTTAGCTTCCGGTGAAGGTGCGGAGTAAAATGTTCCGACGATCGGGGAAGTAATGTATGTTTCTTCTTCCACTTCTCCAGAAGTCTCATCTGCAGTAGCAGCTTCCGGTGCAGCAGTTCCTGCAACCGGCATTCCCATACCTGGTGCAAATGGGACGGCAACGCTTTCGCCTGCGCGTTTACTCATTTTTATTTTAATATCGCCTTCCTGAATGGAAAATTCCTGCAGGGAAGACTCTTCGATAATCTTTACAAGCTTTTCAATTTTATCTAAATTCATGATGTCCTTCCTTTCTTTTTACTGGAATAATTTGCTGATTCGTTTTGCGACCAGACGGCAGTCCAGAACCTCTTTACAAGGCTGGTAGATCTGATGTCTGAATTCGTTCATTTCTTTTGCTTCAAGTGCAAGGAGTTCCTGGGCTTCTTCTACAGTAACTGCCTGGAACTTCACTTTATGATCTGTCTTTCTCTGAACCAGTTTTGGAATATCTACAGAGATGACTGTAGCAATCTTCGCATATCCGCCGGTAGTCTGTCTGTCCGCCAGCAGAATGATTGGTTTTCCATGGCTAGGTACCTGAACAGAACCGAATGCGATTCCATCAGAGATAATGTCTGTTGTTGACTTTGATGCAATAAATGGTCCTTCCAGACGGCAGCCCATGCGGTCGAACTCACTCGTTACAACATATTCGGAAGATAGAAATGTCTCTTTTCCTGCCGCGGTAAATGCATCGTCCTGTGGTCCCATAATCACGCGCAGTGTAATGTTGTCCTGATCAAACTCGTTGAGATCCAGGCTTCTAGACAGGAAATAAGGCAAGTATCTTCTTTTGGCACGGAAGCTGATATAGTCACCGTCTAAGAGGCGGCGTCCCTTAAATCCTCCAAGCCCACATTTGATGTTGGTAGAGCGGCTTCCCATAACGACCGGGATTTCCAGATAACTGGAAAATGCGATGTAGCCGCGGCTTCCGGTACGGCAGCCACGAAATGAGAGGATATCTCCACGGTGCATATAGAGCGCCGTATACATTTTCACAGGCTTTCCGTTGACCTGTGGCTGAAAATCACCTCCCGTGATAGCGATGATCGTCTCGGAAGTAAATTCCAGTGTTGGTCCAAGAAGAGTGAATTCGAGAACTGCTTCATTTTCCGGATTATCCAGAAGAAGATTGGCAATTTTGAAGGAGCGGCGGTCCATAACACCAGATACGCCGAACCCCTGGCTCTGATAGCCCGGGCGCCCACTGTCCTGTACAGTTGTAAGCATTCCGCCTTTTAAAATGCGAATTCCCATATTACACTCCTTTCTGGCGAATCACACACTCGTAAGTTCCCTGATTCACCTGTTCTTTAATCTCAAGAAAATCTTTTTCTGTGACCGGTACAAAATGAATATAATCACCGGCTTCGAAAAGGATTGGAATCTCGCGGTTCGGATCGTAAGTCTTTACCGGAGTCAGCCCCAGAAGCTGCCAGCCACCAGGGGAGTCGAGCGGATAGATTCCCGTCTGGGAACCGCCGATGCCGACGCTTCCTGCCGGAATCTTAATACGCGGATTTGCAAGTCTTGGTGTGTGGATCCGTTCGTCCAGTCCCCCAAGATAAGAAAATCCAGGAAGGAATCCGAGCATGTAGATCAGATAGTCTTCACTGCTGTGGATATCAATTACTTCCTGAGTAGAAAGATTGGCATGCATTGCGATATTTTCCAGGTCAGGTCCATATTCGCCACCGTAGCAGACCGGAATATCAAAGATCCGTGATGGAGCAGTTTCCTGGCTGACCTCAAGTTTTAACAGCTTTTCCAGACGCTCTTTTAATGCGCCGTAATTTACAACTCTTGGATCGTAGTTGATCAGAAGACTTGTAAATGCAGGAATCATATCTTTGACTCCTTCAACATGCTGGGCCTTCATCAGATGGACGAAGGCCGTAATTTTTGCATTGATCTCCGGGGAGATCTCCTGTCCGAATTCAATCAGGACAGAAGAGTCACCGGCTGTGTGGATTTTCATTTCTTCCATAAAAAACATCTCCTTATCCGAACAGTGCGCTCAGCTTTCCAAGGGAAGTGATTCCAAGGTATGCAGAGATTACAACTACAATAATTCCAAGGATCAGAAGCACGATCGGGTGTTTGTAGTTCTCGCCCATGATAGACTTCTTCTGAGATGCGATCAGACATACTCCCAATGTAATAGGAAGGATCAGTCCGTTGAGGGCACCTGCTAATACGAGCAGAGTTGCAGGCTGTCCGATGAGAGCCATAACAACGGTGCTAAGAGCGATAAATCCAACGATGAACCATTTTTCATTGTTGGCAATTGTCTTGCTGAAAGTTTTCAGGAAAGATACAGATGTGTAGGCGCATCCGATGATAGATGTAACAGCCGCACACAAAAGTACCAGTCCGAAGAAACGGTATCCGATCTGACCTGCACCCTGTAAAAATGCGTCGGCAGCCGGGTTGCTTGCATCAAGAGTTGTAGCCGGGGAAGTTGCAGTCTCAACAACAACGCCTAAGATTGCAAGGAACAGCAAGATACGGACGATTGTTGCAATTCCGATTCCCATAACAGAACTCTTGTTGATCTCTTTTAAATTCTCTTCTTTTGTAATACCGGCATCGATCAGACGATGTGCACCGGCAAATGTGATGTATCCGCCAACAGTTCCGCCAAGAAGTGTCAGAATTGCAGGGAAGATACTGTCCATAGGAGCAGTTGGTACAAATGTTTCCTTTACAGCCATTCCTACTGGTGGTTTTACAATCAGGATGACAACAAAAATAACGACGATCATGATACCACCAAGAATTTTTGTCAGTGTGTCCATTGCATCTAATGCATTTTTGTAAAGGAATACACAGATTGCGATTGCTCCTGCGAGGAAGCAGCCATATGTAGTCGGTATGCCAAGCAAGCTGTTGAATCCGAGGGCACCGCCGCCAACGTTACCAATGTTGAATACAAGTCCGCCGGCTACAACGAGGAATGCGATCACATATCCAAGACCTGGCAGAACTTTGTTAGCAACATCCTGGCCACGCATACCGGATACGCATAAGACTCTCCATACGTTAAGCTGAACGATTGCTGCTAAAATAACTGATACTAAGATTACGAAGCCAAAGCTTCCTTTGAGGTTTCCTGTGAACTGTCCGGTCTGTGTAAGAAATCCAGGACCAATTGCAGAGGTCGCCATAAGAAATGCTGCGCCAATGAGAGCACTGGCACTTTTTTTGTTTGTGTTTTTCTCCATAACTACTCTTCCTTTCGATAAATCATTTTGTATAGTATACAATTATACAGAAACTCGTGGGAATACGCAAATAAAAAACAGAAAGTTTAGAAAAACTTTCTGTTTTTAACTACATTTTAACGGACTTCGATGCCATTTACCTCAAGATGGTCGTCAATCGCGATGACAAGACAACGTCTTCCATCGATTTCACGGGTCTCTACGAGGTCGGATCTTTCCGGATTAACTTTTACTACAATATCAGGTGTCTCAATCTGGAAAGTTTTGACACTGGCAATGTTGGAAGCAAGGAGAGTATTTTTCTCACCGACAGCTTCCTCAAAATTCTTATCGAAATGTTCCATTTTTTCTTCCGGGACTCCACTTCGCTCTAACAGGTGTTTCACGTCTGGACGGGACAGCTCCAGTGGGTCAGGAGATTCCTTGGCTTCTTCCATAAGTTCATTCAGATTGTCGTGGATATTGCGGACGGTGTCATAGTCACAATCCTCACCGAGTGTATCACTGACAAGAGACTGGAACGTTGTCTTTTGATCCTTTGCAGTAAGCGGTGTAATATTGCCAAGTACATTTGCAATAAAGTCAGGCTGGAGATCTTCTGGTTTCTTGGAGTAGTACAGGACGTGATGAACGTCACTTGCACGATCCTGGAAAGCCGGGAAGAGAAAACCGGTCGCAGGCATCTCCACGAACCAGTCACGGATACGGTCTTCAATATTGTTCTTTTCGGCGTTATATGTAAGTCCGGCTTTCGTCAATTTTACCGGGCAGATACTGCACATGATATGTTCATATACGGTATCGGAAGCGTCAAACATTTCCATATTATCGGAAGATTTCCCCGGCACATCGTATGCAGCATGAATCAATATAATATAGTAGTTTTCCGCGAATTCGTAGTTCTCAATAACCTTGTCGTAGAATTCTTCCAAAAGCAGATCATCAGTAAGTTTCGTATCGCGCAGCCTTAAAAGGAGCTCCTGCGAGCCGCCTTCCAGCTCCTGGTCCAGCGGGAATTCCATAGTCATCAGGTTCTTGCCAACAGTTCCGGATAATGTATGCTTGAAAATGTCAAAATACTTGAAAGCTTCTTCCTCCGGCATGGAAAGAAAAGCTTTTTTCATCTCCATTTTTTTCTCTTTTTCATGATCCACATAACAGCCGCAGATACGGGTAATTGTGCAGTTTTCCGGGGTAAACTGCTTGCGGATCTCCAAAACTTCTTTTTTATTCATAAATTAGATACACTCCCTTACGATATAGTTACCATAAAAGATAGTATAGAGAGTTTTCGGGGGAAAATCAATGGGTTTTGGAAGAGGAGAAAAGTCGGATTTAAGAAAAATGTTCTTGACAAAGCTTTTTTTGTTATGTATACTTTGAAAGTCAAAATAATTGAAACTCAAATAAATTGAAGTTCAAAGAAAAACTTCAGAAAGGAAAGATATGAGTGCAAGATTTTGTGGAACAGGCTCCTGTGTCCCGGATTATGTTATGGATAATGATGGGGTTGCAGAGCTTGTAGAGACAAGTGATTCATGGATCAGAGAACGGACCGGAATTGCGAGACGCCATATTGCAGTGAAAGAGACGACCGTGTCCATGGCGAATGAAGCTGCAAAACGAGCTCTTGATAATGCAGGAGTTTTACCAGAAGAACTGGATCTGATTCTGATGTCCACGATTTCTTCGGATGTCATTATTCCATGTGGCGCATGCGAAGTGCAAAAGGCCATTGGTGCAGACAAAGCAGTCTGTTTTGATTTAAATGGAGCGTGTACCGGGTTTGTACTGGCATACAATACAGCATTGGCATACATAGAAAGTGGGATTTATCAGACAGTTCTGATCGTAGGAAGTGAATCGCTGTCCAGGCTGACGAACTGGAAGGACCGTGGGACGTGTATTCTTTTCGGAGACGGCGCCGGTGCAGCAGTAATAAAAAAAGATGAAAGAGCCAGTTATATTCCGGCGGCACATTCTGACGGGACTCGAGGAGAGGCGCTTTTGTGTCACAGTAAGCGAGAGGAGAATGGACTTCCTCTTCAGAAAAATGATGAGATTGGCGGGAAACATTTGAACAGTGAAGACTATCTCATGCAGATGGATGGTCAGGGAGTATTCCGGTTTGCGATTAAGCAGGTACCGGAAGTCATTCAGGAAGTGCTGGAAAAAAATGAAGTAAAACCAGAAGAAATCGATTGGTACATTTTACATCAGGCGAACCGGAGAATTCTGGAAGCCGTAGCAAAACGCATGGGTGAGCCGGTCGAAAAATTCCCAATGAACATGGAAGAGTATGGAAATACATCTTCCGCAAGTATTCCGATTCTGTTAGATGAAATGAACAGAGATGGAAGATTAAAACGAGGACAGAAAATCGTGCTGGCAGGATTCGGGGCAGGCCTGACCTGGGGCGCAACAATTATTGAATGGTAAAAGGAGAAAAAATTATGTTAGAGCAGATTAGAGAGATTATCGCAGAGAATTTAGCAATTGATGTGGAGAAGGTTACAGAGAGTGCAGATTTCAAAGAGGATTTAGACGCAGATTCTTTAGACCTCTTCGAGATGGTAACAGCATTAGAAGATGAATATGAGATCGAAATTCCGGAAGAAGACCTTCCAACACTCAAAACAGTCGGCGACGTAGTGAAATACGTGGAAGCACATAAAGAATAAAGATATAGCCTTCGACAAATTGCTGACTCTTTTAGAAGTGTGAATGCAAGAAAGGAAACAAATTATGCAGACAGAAATAACAAGACTTCTCGGAATAAAATACCCGATCATCCAAGGTGGTATGGCATGGGTAGCTGAGCATCATCTGGCGGCTGCTGTTTCAGAAGCAGGTGGTCTTGGACTTATTGGTGCCGCCAGTGCTCCGGCAGAGTGGGTGCGCGAGCAGATACGGGCAGCACGCAAGCTGACGGACAAACCATTTGGAGTGAATATTATGCTTATGAGCCCTTATGCGGCTGATGTTGCGAAAGTAATTGTGGAAGAAGGTGTCCAGGTCGTGACGACTGGAGCCGGAAGTCCGGGAAAATATATGGAAATGTGGAAGGAAGCAGGAGTGAAAGTAATTCCTGTTGTTGCTTCTGTGGCTCTTGCGAAACGTATGGAGCGGGCAGGAGCAGATGCAATTGTTGCAGAAGGCTGCGAGTCTGGCGGACATGTCGGAGAGAGCACGACTATGACACTTGTACCACAGGTCGTTGATGCAGTCGATATTCCGGTTATTGCCGCAGGTGGAATCGGAGACGGAAGAGGAATTGCAGCAGCATTTATGCTGGGAGCAAAGGCTGTACAGATGGGAACTGCATTTGTTGTCACAGAAGAGGCACAGGTGCACCAGAATTACAAGGATAAGATTTTAAAGGCAAGTGACATTGATACAAGAGTTACAGGACGTACAACAGGACACCCGGTACGGGCACTTCGCAATGAGATGACAAAAAAATACTTGAAGATGGAACAGGAAGGTGCTCCATTTGAAGAGTTGGAACTTATGACTCTTGGAGGTCTTAGAAAAGCTGTCGTAGACGGTGATGTGAAGACTGGAAGTGTCATGTCAGGCCAGATCGCGGGATTGGTAAATGAGCAGATGAGCTGTCAGGCATTGATCCAAAAACTGGTCAGAGAAACAGACGCTTTGATAGGCACTCTGAATCTGTATGAAACCGAAGCATAGTAATTGGAGGATAAGAAATATATGAGTAAGATTGCATTTATCTATCCGGGACAAGGGGCGCAGAAATGTGGCATGGGTGCAGATTTTTACGAAAACAGCGCCAGTGTCAGAAAGCTCTTTGATGAAGCAGGCGAACAGCTGGGGCTGGATATGAAAGCATTGTGTTTTGAGGAAAATAATCTCTTAGACCAGACAGAATATACACAGGCGGCTATGGTAACAACATGCCTTGCTATGACAGAAGTTCTGATGGAACGTGGAGTAAAACCAGATATTACAGCGGGACTGAGCCTTGGCGAATATGCAGCCATCTCTGTGGCCGGCGGGCTGGAGCCGATCGATGCGATCCGCCTTGTGAGAAAACGTGGAATTTTGATGCAGCATACAGTTCCGGCAGGAGAAGGCGCTATGTGCGCGATTCTTGGATTAGATGCAGAGAAAATCGAAGCAGTGACAGCAGAGATTGCAGGTGTGTCTGTAGCGAACTATAACTGTCCGGGTCAGATTGTTATTACAGGAAAAACAAAAGCAGTTGAAAAAGCGGCAGAACATTTGAAAGAGGCGGGTGCAAAACGTACCGTAATGTTAAATGTTAGTGGTCCGTTTCATTCTACGCTCTTACTCCCGGCGGCAAAGGAACTGGAAATGGAGCTAGATAAGACAGAATTTCATGAGCTTATGATCCCTTATATTACAAATGTGACGGCAGAAGCAGTTACGGATGTTCGTAAGAGTCCGGGATTACTTGTGACACAGCTTACATCGTCCGTTCGCTGGCAACAGAGCATGGAGAAAATGATCGCAGACGGAGTTGATACATTTATCGAAATCGGGCCGGGCAAGACTTTGGCAGGATTTATGAAAAAGATTGACCGAAGTGTCAAGGTCTGTAATGTAGCAACATGGGAAGATCTGGAAAAGATCATATAGAAACAAGGCGAAAATGACAGGAGTTATAAATAAAATGGAAAAAAAGGTAGCAGTTGTGACAGGAGCTTCCCGTGGAATTGGTGCGGCAATCGCAAGAGAGCTGGCAGCAGCGGGCATGTATGTTGTGATCAATTACTGTGGCAGCGAGGAAAAAGCACAGGAATTAAAGACAGAAATTGAGCAAAATGGAGGAGAAGCTTCTATATATAAATGTGATGTTTCTGACAACGTGGCATGTAAAGAATTTATTGGAAATGTGATCGCAGAATACGGACATCTGGATGTGCTGGTGAATAATGCAGGTATTACAAGAGATGGTCTGTTGATGCGGATGTCAGAAGAAGATTTTGACGCTGTGTTAGATACGAATTTAAAAGGTGCATTTCATACGATCCAGGCAGTATCCAGACAGATGTTAAAGCAAAGAAGCGGGCGTATCGTGAATATTTCATCTGTAGTTGGTGTGTCAGGAAACGCAGGACAGGCCAATTATGCAGCTTCCAAGGCCGGAATCATCGGACTTACAAAAGCTGTGGCAAAAGAGCTTGGCTCCAGAGGAATTACTGTGAATGCAGTAGCTCCTGGATTTATTGATACAGATATGACGCAGAGCCTGCCGGAAAAGGTTGTAGAGGCTACGCTTGCCCAGATTCCTCTTGGAAAATTTGGAGAACCTGAGCAGGTGGCAAAAGCAGTTGCATTTCTCGCATCGGAAGATGCTTCTTATATTACCGGACAAGTGCTGCACGTAGACGGCGGCATGGTAATGTAGAAAGTGATGCAGGGGAAGGAGTACAAAAAAGATGGCAAATAATAAAGTCTTAAAAAGAAGAGTGGTCGTGACCGGACTTGGTGCAATTACTCCAATTGGAAATAGTGTAGCTGAATTTTGGGACGGAATCCGCAAAGGTAAGGTTGGAATCGGTGAGATCACAAAGTTCGACACTACAGATTATAAAGTAAAACTGGCAGCAGAAGTCAAAGACTTTGTGCCGGGAGATCATATGGATAAAAAAGCAGCCAGACGTATGGAAGCATTTTCTCAATATGCGGTTGCAGCAGCCAGAGAAGCTTATGAGGATTCTGGACTGGAGATTGAAAAAGAAGACCCATTTCGCGCTGGCGTGATGATTGGTTCCGGAATTGGAAGTCTTCAGGTAGCAGAGCAGAGCTATGAAAAAATTCTGACCAAGGGACCGGCAAGAGTGAATCCGCTTATGGTGCCTTTGATGATTTCCAATATGGCAGCGGGGAATGTGTCAATTCAGTTAGGATTCCGTGGAAAATGCAGCAATGTCGTAACTGCCTGCGCCACAGGAACGAACTGTATTGGTGATGCATTCCGTACAATCCAGTATGGTGACGCAGATATGATGCTTGCAGGAGGAACCGAAGGCTGTGTATGCCCACTTGGTATTGCCGGATTTACAGCACTGACAGCACTTTCTGCTTCTACCGATCCACTTCGTGCCTCCATTCCATTTGATAAAGACCGGGATGGATTCGTACTTGGTGAAGGTGCGGGAGTTGTAATGCTGGAAGAGCTGGAGCATGCAAAAGCGCGTGGAGCAAAGATTTACGCAGAAGTGACCGGTTACGGATGTACAGGGGATGCCTATCATATTACTTCTCCGGCGGAAGACGGAAGCGGTGCAGCGAAGGCAATGGAGCTTGCCATGGAAGAGGCCCAGATTACACCGGCACAGGTAGATTACATCAATGCCCATGGAACAAGTACCCATCACAATGACCTGTTCGAGACACGCGCCATTAAGAAAGCATTTGGCGAGGCAGCGAAAGACGTGGTGATCAACTCTACGAAATCCATGATCGGTCACTTGCTTGGAGCAGCAGGCGGAGTAGAATTTATTACTTGTGTCAAAAGCATGGAAGATGGATTTATCCATCAGACGGTCGGAACAAAAGAGGCCGATGAAGAATGTGACTTAAATTATACAATTGGAAGTCCGGTAGAGAAAGAAATCAAGGCAGCCATGAGCAATTCACTTGGATTTGGCGGACACAATGCAACAATTTTAATTCAGAAGTATGAAGCGTAAGGGGGAACCTGGAAATGGACGTAGAACAGTTGATGAAACTGATTGATAAAGTCTCTGAGTCAGACCTGACTGGATTTAAATATGAAGAAAATGGTATAAAATTGCAGCTGAATAAGAAAGAGAACCTGGTGATGGGAACGACTGCGCCAGTGCAGGCTGTTACACCGGAAGCTGTGAAAGTTACAGGTGCTTCTTCTAAAGCAGCCACAGATTTAGAAGAAGGCGTACAGAAACAGACCGGGACATCTGAGGCGGCTCCTGTTGGAAATGTAGTCAAAGCTCCGCTTGTGGGAACATTTTACGCGGCTCCGGCAGAGGATGCAGAGCCATTTATTCAGGTTGGCGATTCCGTGAAAAAAGGTCAGTCGGTTGCAATTATTGAGGCCATGAAGCTGATGAATGAAATCGAGAGTGATTTTGATGGAACAGTCACGGAGATTCTTGTAAAGAATGGTCAGGCAGTAGAGTACGGCCAGCCATTATTCAGAATTGCGTAGGAGGTTATCATGAAACATTTGGATATTAAACAGATTCAGGAAATCATACCTCACAGACATCCGTTTCTGTTATTGGATTATGTAGAAGATTACGAGCCGGGTGAGTATGCAGTGGCGTACAAATGTGTTTCCTACCGAGAAGAGTTCTTTGCCGGACATTTTCCACAGGAGCCGGTCATGCCGGGTGTGCTGATCGTGGAAGCGCTGGCACAGGCAGGTGCGGTAGCGATTTTAAGTGAGCCGGAGAATCAGGGAAAAGTCGCATATTTTGGCGGAATTGATAAATGCAAATTCAAAGGAAAGGTTGTGCCGGGGGACAAGCTTCGTCTGGAAACAAGAATTATCCGGAAAAAAGGACCGATTGGTGTCGGAGAGGCTGTCGCTACAGTGGACGGTAAAAAAGTAGTCAGTGCGGTACTGACATTTGCAGTAGGGTAGGTGATCTGTGTGATTAAGAAGATTTTGATTGCGAACCGTGGTGAGATTGCAGTTCGGATTATCCGTGCGTGCCGGGAAATGGGAATTGAGACGGTTGCAGTATATTCAGAGGCAGACGCAGAAGCCCTTCATACAAAGCTTGCAGATGAAGCGGTCTGTATCGGACCGGCACCGTCATCTCAGAGTTATTTAAGTATGGAGAATATTATCAGTGCAACGGTGGTGAGTGGGGCAGACGCCATTCACCCGGGTTTTGGCTTTTTGTCAGAGAACAGTAAATTTGCAGAACTGTGTGAGCAGTGCGGAATTACCTTTATCGGACCGCCGGCAAATGTCATTGCAAAGCTTGGCAATAAGCAGGAAGCAAGAAATACGATGGAAGCAGCAGGTGTTCCGGTCATCCCAGGAAGTAAGGAGCCAGTCTGTGAGGTGCATACCGGACTTTTGCTTGCACGGGAAATCGGTTACCCGGTTATTATAAAAGCTGCCCTCGGCGGAGGTGGAAAAGGCATGCGTGTGGCATATTCCGAAGAAGAATTCACGCAAAGCTTTCAGACCGCACAGAAGGAAAGCCAGATGGCATTTGGCGATGATACCATGTATATTGAACATTTTATGGAGGAGCCGAGACATATCGAATTTCAGATTCTGGCAGATTCCTATGGAAATGTAGTGCATCTCGGAGAACGTGACTGCTCTATTCAGAGAAATCATCAGAAAATGATTGAGGAGGCTCCGTCAGCGGCGTTGTCTTCAAAGCTTCGAAAGAAGATGGGAGGGGCAGCAGTAAAAGCTGCGAAAGCCGCAGGTTATGTGAATGCCGGAACCATTGAATTCCTTTTAGAGAACAATGATGCCTTTTACTTTATGGAGATGAATACCCGAATTCAGGTGGAGCATCCGGTGACTGAGTGGGTGACTGGAATTGACTTGATCAAAGAACAGATTCGTATTGCAGATGGACAGAAGCTGTCATTTACTCAACAGGATGTTGAAATCAATGGGCATGCCATTGAGTGCCGGATCAATGCGGAAAATCCGGAAAAAGGATTCCGGCCGTCACCTGGAACTATTACAGATCTTCATTTGCCGGGAGGAAAAGGAATCCGCGTAGATTCTGCAATTTACAGTGGATGCAGCATTTCTCCATATTATGATTCCATGGTTGCAAAGCTCATTGTCTGGGCGAAGAACCGGGATGAAGCAATCCAGAAAATGCAGAGTGCACTTGGAGAGGTTATTATTGAGGGCATCGACACGAATGTGGATTATCTCTATGAATTATTAAATAACCCGGTATATCAATCCGGAGAGTTTAATGTGAATTTCATAGATACTATAAAGCATTAAGGTATACAACAACCGTGGAGTGAAAGAGTATAAGGAGTGGACATATGAAGTTAGATAATATGTTTAAGAAAACAAGACGTCCTTCCGGAAAAAAAGGGCATATCGGTGGGAAACACCAAAGCCCGGAAGTTCCGGAGGGACTTCTGTGTAAATGTAACAAATGCCAGAAAGCAATTATTACAGAGGACGTTATAACAGGCGGATATATTTGCCCGAAATGTCATGGGTATTTTCGCATGCCGGCACCGGAGCGGATTCGGTCAATTGCAGATGAGGATACGTTCGAAGAGTGGGACAGAGGAATTGAAAATACGAACCCGATTGGATACAAAGGGTATCCGGAAAAGGTGGAAGCATTAAAACAAACAACTGGATTAGATGAGGCAGTGGTGACTGGAAAAGCTGCAATTAATGGAATTGAGACAGCGCTTGGAGTCTGTGACGGACGTTTTTTAATGGCGAGTATGGGAGAAGTCGTAGGTGAGAAAATTACAAGAATGGTAGAACGTGCGACAGAAGAAAAGCTTCCGGTTATCATCTTTACATGCTCTGGCGGAGCAAGAATGCAGGAAGGAATCGTGTCTTTGATGCAGATGGCAAAGACATCCGCTGCACTGAAACGTCACAGCGACGCTGGACTTCTTTATATTACGGTGCTGACAGATCCAACAACCGGTGGCGTGACGGCAAGTTTTGCTATGCTTGGAGATATCATACTGGCAGAGCCGGGAGCACTGATTGGATTTGCAGGTCCTCGTGTCATTGAGCAGACGATCGGTCAGAAACTTCCGAAAGGATTCCAAAGATCCGAGTTCTTAAAAGAACATGGATTTGTAGACCAGATTGTAGAACGCCAGAAGATGCGGCAGACGCTGGGAAAAATCCTGAAAATGCATCAGACTGGAAATGAAAAAGTCGAAAAAGCAACAAAAGAATTTCAAAATAGAAAAACCAGATCAAAAACTCTGGAAGCCTGGGATCGTGTACAGATTTCCAGAAGAAATGACCGCCCGGTTGCAGGTCACTATATAGAAGTTTTGTTCCAGGATTTTATAGAACTGCATGGAGATCGGTATTTTGCCGATGATACAGCAATTGTCGGAGGAATCGCAACCTTTCACGGAAGAGCAGTGACAGTCATTGCCCAGGCGAAGGGACAGAATACAAAAGAGAATATCGGACACAATTTTGGTATGCCGTCACCAGAAGGCTACCGGAAGGCATTGCGTCTTATGAAGCAGGCAGAAAAATTCCACCGCCCGGTCATTTGCTTCGTAGATACGCCGGGAGCATTTTGTGGAATTTCCGCAGAAGAGCGCGGCCAGGGAGAGGCGATTGCAAGAAATCTGTATGAGATGTCAACGCTTAGGACCCCGATACTTAGTATTGTTATCGGAGAAGGAGGAAGCGGCGGTGCACTTGCAATGGCGGTTTCAGACCAGGTATGGATGCTGGAGAATTCCATTTATTCCATTCTTTCACCAGAAGGCTTTGCAAGCATTTTATGGAAGGACAGTACGAAAGCTGCGCAGGCTGCAAAAGTTATGCGTCTGACAGCAGCAGATTTAAAAGAAATGGGGATTGTAGAGAAGGTGTTTGCAGAACCAGAACATTTTACAGCAGAAACGATGAGCAATATTGCAGATGAACTGGAGAAAAATATCGAAGAATATCTGGAAGAATATACAAACAAAGACATCCAAGAATTAGTGGATTCCCGATATGAACGCTTCCGTCGGATGTAAGCAGGATCTGAAATATATAAGTGCAAAGTTGTCTGTAAAATGCAAGTGTCAGAGAATTCAGAAGGAATGCAGGAGCAGGTTGACTTCTTTGACAAAAAACGTCTATAATGAAAAGCAAGTAAAGGATGAAGGAGCAGTGCGAATGTGTGATGTATATGCAACAATTAACTATGTCCTGGTGAATCTGATCAATGAGATCTGGGAGGTAGAAGGTAAGGCAATTATTACGGATGAATTTAAAGATATTACCAACAATGATATGCACGTCATAGAGGCAATCGGACTTGGAGAGGGCAATAATATGTCTACCATTGCAAAGAAGCTGAATATTACAGTAGGATCACTTACAACTGCTGTAAATAGTCTTGTGAAAAAGGGTTATGTTGACCGGTTCCGCAGCAAAGAGGATCGACGGGTCGTATATGTGCGTCTTCTGGAAAAAGGGGAAAATGCATATCATCATCACGAAGATTATCATAAGCAGATGACACAGGCCATTGTGGACAAGTTAGATAAGAGCGAGATCCCGGTACTGTTAAAGACGCTGGACGCACTGACTGGATTCTTTACCGATTATACAAGAGAAAGCAAAGAAAAATCGTCAGACAGCATGGATAAAGAATAGACAAAAAATGACTGATGATGAGAGAACGTATAGAAGAGTGAGGCGTACAATATGATCCGAGGCGTGATATTTGACATGGATGGCACTTTGTTTGATACAGAGAGGCTGTATACGATTGCGTGGAAGCAAGTCGGAGAAGAAATGGGGTATTCCATTACGACAGAACTTCTGAATCAGTGCAGGGGAAAGACGGCAGCGATTATCAGGGGAATCTTTGAAGATACATTTGGCAAAGAATTTCGTTATGAAGAAGCAAGACAGCGAAAAGATGAGATTTTTATGGAGATGCTTGCGCGGGACGGAGTTCCTAAAAAGAAGGGGCTTATGGAGCTCCTTTCCTATTTGGAAGAAAAGAAGATTCCGGCAGCAGTTGCAACTTCTACAAGACAATCGCGTGGAGAAAAAGTTCTTCAAATGTCAGGAATAGCGGAATATTTTGCAGCATTTATCTATGGAGACACGCAAAAAGCAAGTAAACCCAAACCGGATATTTTCTGGAATGCAGCAAAAGCGATCGGATGTGATCCGAAGGAGTGTCTGGTAGTTGAAGACAGTACACCGGGAGTCATGGCAGGAATCGCAGCCGGTGGAGAAACGATTTATATTCATGATATGGTAGATGTGCCGGAAGAGGTACTGGAACATGCATCAGCCAGTCTGGAGGATCTGGGTCAGATCATTGAGTGGATGGAAAATGTAAAATAGGGAGATGATTTTGTGAATAAAGAAATCGAAAAGTTGCAGGAAATCATTGATGACAGTGAAAATATTGTCTTTTTCGGAGGAGCAGGAGTATCTACAGAGAGCAATATTCCGGATTTTCGAAGTGCGGACGGCCTGTATCAGCAGAAATATAAGTATTCACCGGAACAGATCGTCAGTCATACCTTCTTTATGCGCAATACAGAAGGATTTTATGAATTTTACAAAGAAAAGATGATGTTTTTAGATGCGAAGCCGAATGCCGCGCACAAAAAGCTGGCAGAACTTGAGCAGGCAGGAAAACTTAAAGCAATCATTACGCAGAATATTGACGGACTTCATCAGGCAGCAGGAAGCAAGAATGTATATGAGATCCATGGAAGCATTCATCGCAATTACTGTCAAAAATGCGGAAAATTCTACGATGCAGCATATGTAAAGAACAGCAAAGGAGTTCCACATTGTGAGTGTGGAGGAGTGATCAAGCCGGATGTCGTACTTTATGAGGAAAGTCTGGATGAAAATATGATTGACAAGAGTATCCGTGCGATCAGCCAGGCAGACACACTGATCATAGGGGGAACATCTCTGGTCGTTTATCCGGCAGCTGGATTTGTAGATTATTTTAGAGGAAAACATCTTGTCGTGATCAATAAGAGCGATACGGCAAAATCAGTTCGTGCAGAACTTACGATTGCCGCACCGATCGGGGAGGTATTGAGTCAGATTACAGTATGAGTACATTAAAAAAAGAGATCGTGATTCGTGTTGCAGCATTAGATGATGCAGAAGAATTGTTGAAGATTTATGCACCATATGTCAGGGAAACTGCAATTACATTTGAGTATGAAGTTCCCTCCCCAGAGGAATTTCGTGAAAGAATTGCACATACACTTGAAAAATATCCATATCTGGTGGCAGAACATGATGGAAAAATCGTGGGGTATGCATATGTCAGTCCATTTAAGGAGCGTGCAGCTTATGCCTGGGCGGTGGAAACCTCCATATATGTAGATCAGAATTGTAAACGTATGGGAATAGGAAAAAAACTTCATAGTGCATTGGAACATTGTCTGAAAGAAATGGGAATTTTAAATATGGAAGCATGTATTGGATATCCCGAGGAAGACGATGAGTATCTGACAAAGAACAGTGCACAGTTTCATGAACATCTTGGCTATCGTATGATAGGAGAATTTGAAAAATGTGGATACAAGTTCCATCGCTGGTACAATATGATATGGATGGAGAAGATCATTGGAATCCATGAAGAAATTCAAACGTTTCCAAAGAAATTTGATGCGGACATGTTGAAGGACTAGAATACAGCAGACTTGGATGGTAAGGTGAAATATATGGAAAATGAGAAAAAGCAGTTAAGACTTTGGCAGGGATTACTGGTAATCATCCTGGCAGGTCTGGAAGTATTTGTGTTCAGTGACTTTCTGCCACAATGGTTAGGAATGGGACGGTCTTTGATCGGAGAATTGATTTTACTGGGCACAGCAGTTGGAGCAGTGGCAGTGTTTGGCGGAAAATTCCGGTCGGTGTTTCCGATTCATAAGCCAAAGCTTACAGAGGTCATGGGGACGATACTGATTTACCTTGGTGCGAGTCAGGCAATTTCTGTTGTGACCATGATTGAAATGTATATTGCCCCGGAGATGGTTACTGAAACATCAATCGGATTAAGCAGTATGTTCACAAGTTCCTCCATGATAGTAGCAATTATAGTTGTTGGAATTGCACCGTCAATCTGTGAAGAAGCAGTGTTTCGTGGTGTATTTTTTAATTCTATTTGGAATCAGACACACGGAAAATGGATTCCCATTTTAGTTACAGCGGCAGTGTTTGGTCTGTTTCATGGAAGTATCATACGATTTTTTCCAACATTTCTCCTTGGAATTGTACTCGGATATCTTGTCTATGAGACGAATAACATGTTTTATAATGTGATGTTTCATGCAATCAATAATATCATTCCGGTACTGGTGCTTTATGGGATGCAGTTTTTGATGCAGCTGATGGCAAGAGCACTTGGAATGAATGGAAGTGGAATGTGGAACTTTGTAATGGATACAGCAACCAGCCAGGTTTCTCAGCTTTCACCGGCATTTATGGGAATTTATATGATAGATGGCGGCGTGGGACTGGCAATTTTGTATCTGGGCAATCACGTGTTACATCTTGGACGGGAAGGTTATCCAAAAGAATTATTTCCAAAAGAAAAACGCAAACAACAGTTCATCTGGCTGGCACTTGCCCTGGCTTTGGCTGTGACCGGAGGTATGATGATCATAGCAGGTACGATACAAGGTCTACATTTTTAACGAAAGATGAAGCGGCTATTATAATTGGGGGTTTTACCTTCGCATCATATAGTGTCAGTAATTAAAGTATAGGGAGGAAAGAAAGATGGTGGCAAATGTATTAGACAGATTCGAATTTCGATCTGTCAGGGCAAATGAAGCAGAGGAAGTAGCAGAGATTGAGAAGATCTGTTTTCCTCCACACGAGGTATGTTCTAAAAAAGATATGTTTGAAAGGGTGGAACATGCGCCGGAACTTTTTCTTGTTGCAGTAGACAAAGAGACTGGAACGATCGCAGGATTTTTAAATGGACTGGCAACAGATGAAGAAGCATTTCGTGATGAGTTTTTCACAGATATTACCGTACATAATCCGGAAGGAAAGAATATTTTCCTTCTTGGGCTGGATGTCCGGCCAGAATACCGCAGGCAGGGTCTTGCAAGAGAAATCATGAACCAGTACGTAAAGCGTGAGCAGGCAAACGGACGTAAGATGCTGAAATTGACATGCCTTGAACAGAAAGTGGAAATGTATAAAAAAATGGGCTACAAAGACGAAGGTATCTCTGCTTCTGTATGGGGCGATGAAGAATGGCATGAGATGAGATACATATTATAAATAGTAATATACGAGAGGAAATCTATGAAGACATATCAGATACAGCTTTTAAATTGCAACAATCACAATATTGAAATCTCAAAATATCTTCAGATTATGACAGAGATTCCGAAAGAAGATGCAGACCAGATTGTATCAAATGTCCCGGTTGTATTGTATGAGAATCTGGATGAGGAATGTACGGGATATTTTGAGACTGCATTAGACTATTATCAGGCAGAATATAAGATACTGCCGATGCCGGAAGAATGTACCATTCCGAAATTTCCGTCTAGACAGGTTATTGTACTTGGGCGTGTAGTTGATTATTTTGGTCAGAGAAGTGATTTTGTGCAGTTAGCACGGAAATATGGATTCAGCAGGAAAAAACAGTTGTCCCAGACTCCATTTTCAGCAAAAGATGGAATTACCGAGGAAGAGGCCGTGAAACTTTGCCAGGAATTCACGAACATGGGAATGCGTGTACAGATCGTGCGTAGCAAAAAAATTTGAAAAAACAATATGCAAAATTAATACCAAAGGAGGAATTATAAAATGAATCAGTTTGTGTACAATATTTCTACGAAAGTGTATTTTGGAGAAAATCAACTGGGACATCTTGGGGAAGAATTGAAAAAATTCGGAACAAGGGTATTGATGACTTATGGAGGCGGTTCTATTAAGAAATCCGGATTATATGACAAAGTTGTAGCAGAAATCAAAAAAGCTGGATTAGAGTTATTTGAGTTATCCGGAATTGAACCAAATCCAAGAGTTTCTTCTGTAAATGCAGGAGCAGAAATCTGTAAGAAAGAAAAGATAGATGTTCTGCTTGCAGTAGGAGGCGGTTCCGTAATTGATTGTACAAAATTTATTGGAGCTGCAACATTTCATGATGGAGATGCATGGGATATTTTGGAAGGTAAAGTAGATGTAAAAAAATGTCTTCCAATTGTCGATATTCTGACATTGGCAGCGACTGGCTCAGAGATGGATAACGGAGGTGTGATCAGCAATCCAAAGACAAAAGATAAGATTGGAATGGGATTTGATGTTATGCAGCCGAAGGTATCTTTCCTGGATCCAACGCTCACTTATAGCGTGAGTTCATATCAGACAGCCTGTGGATCTGCAGATATGTTAAGTCATATATTTGAAGTTTATTTTAACATGGAAAAAGACCTTTATATGCTGGATACAGTTATGGAAGGTCTGATTAAGACAATTATAAAATATGCACCAGTTGCAATGAAGAATCCAGAAGATTATGAAGCAAGAGCAAATCTGATGTGGACATCATCCTGGGCAATCAATGGATTTATAGACGGTGGAAAGTGCCAGGCATGGAGCTGTCATCCGATGGAACATGAATTGTCAGCAATCTATGACATTACGCATGGGCTGGGACTGGCCATTCTGACTCCGCGCTGGATGGAATATTGTCTGGATGATACTACGGTATCCAGATATTATCAGTTTGGCTGTAATGTATTTGGTTTAGACCCATCCATGGAGCCGATGCAGGTGGCAAAGAAGAGTATTGAACTGACGGCAGAATTTTTATATCAGACACTGGGACTGAAAAGTACATTTTCAGAGATTGGAATTGATGAAACGAATTTTGAAGTTATGGCAGAGAAAGCTGTACGAATCGGTGGATTGAAAGATGCTTTTAAACCACTTACAAAGGAAGATGTTGTCAATATATTCAAGATGTGTAAATAATCACATCTATTACAGCAATCTGTTTTGCGGATCAGGTAGCATGGATCGCAGCATGCTGTTACAGTGTTCCGACCTGCCTGTGGTGCGTGAAGAAGTCAATTGCAAAACTGAAACAGACTAAGTAATAGATTTTACAATGAAAAAGCTCCTGGGTTGATGTATAAACCCGGGAGCTTTGTATTGTCTTTATAATTTTTATAACTGTGGTCCAGCGGATACGAGTGCTTTTCCAGCTTCGTTTCCTTCGTATTTTGCGAAGTTCTTGATGAATCTTCCGGCAAGATCTTTTGCTTTCTCTTCCCACTCGGAAGCGTCAGCGTAAGTATCACGAGGATCAAGGATTCCTGTGTCAACACCTGTAAGCTCTGTAGGAACCTCAAAGTTGAAGTAAGGAATCTTCTTTGTTGGAACGTTCTTGATATCTCCATTCAGGATTGCATCGATGATACCACGAGTATCTTTGATGGAGATACGTTTTCCTGTTCCATTCCATCCTGTATTTACAAGGTAAGCCTTTGCTCCACTCTTCTCCATCTTCTTAACAAGCTCTTCTGCATATTTTGTAGGATGCAGCTCTAAGAATGCCTGTCCGAAGCAAGCTGAGAATGTAGGTGTAGGCTCTGTGATTCCACGCTCTGTTCCTGCAAGTTTTGCTGTAAATCCTGACAGGAAGTAGTACTGTGTCTGCTCTGGGGTCAGTACAGATACTGGAGGAAGTACTCCGAATGCGTCTGCCGACAGGAAGATGACGTTCTTAGCTGCAGGTGCAGAAGAAATCGGGCGTACAATGTTCTCGATATGCTGAATCGGATAAGAAACACGAGTGTTCTCTGTTACGCTCTTATCAGCAAAATCAATCTTTCCTTCAGCGTCAAGTGTTACGTTCTCAAGAAGAGCATTGCGCTTAATTGCATTGTAGATATCCGGCTCAGACTCTTTATCAAGGTTGATAACCTTAGCGTAGCATCCACCCTCGAAGTTGAATACTCCGTTGTCATCCCAACCGTGCTCATCGTCACCAATCAGAAGACGTTTCGGGTCTGTGGAAAGTGTTGTCTTACCTGTTCCGGAAAGTCCGAAGAAGATTGCTGTGTTCTCACCATTCTTATCTGTGTTAGCTGAGCAGTGCATAGCAGCGATGCCCTTCAGTGGAAGGAAGTAATTCATCATAGAGAACAGTCCTTTTTTCATCTCTCCGCCATACCATGTGTTTACGATAACCTGCTCTTTGCTTGTGATGTTGAATAATACAGCTGTCTCTGAATTTAAGCCTAACTCTTTGTAGTTTTCAACTTTAGCTTTAGAAGCATTATATACAACGAAATCTGGCTCGAAATCTTTAAGTTCCTCCTCAGTTGGCTGAATGAACATATTTGTAACGAAATGAGCCTGCCAAGCTACTTCTACGATAAAACGAATTGCCATACGGGTATCTTTGTTAGCACCGCAGAATGCATCTACAACATAAAGCTTTTTGTTGGAGAGTTCTTTGATCGCAAGATCCTTTACAGCGTTCCATGTCTCTTCAGAAGCTGGATGATTGTCATTCTTGTACTCATCAGATGTCCACCATACTGTGTCTTTTGAATTTTCGTCCATAACGATAAATTTGTCTTTAGGAGAACGTCCTGTATAGATGCCTGTCATTACATTTACTGCACCGAGTTCACTGACCTGTCCTTTTTCGTAACCTTCAAGTTCAGGTTTTGTCTCCTCCTCAAATAATAACTCGTAGGAAGGGTTATACACGATTTCTGTAGTTCCAGTAATACCATACTTGCTTAAATTGATTTCTGCCATCTTAAACCAAACCTCTTTTCTTAAATGTAATAAGGGAAATGGTCGATAGATGGAACATTTCCCCCATTCATATTTAATTATACATTATTAATTTCCAAAATCAATAAATTTTTAACAAATTCCTACGGTGCAAAATTACCAATTTTTTCCTAGGAAAGTTCCAATTTTCCGGTATAAAGCTGATAATAGGTTCCTTTTTGCTGAATCAGGTCATCGTGATCACCACGTTCGATGATCCGACCGTGATCCAGGACGATAATTGCGTTACTGTTGCGAATTGTGGACAGTCTGTGTGCGATAACAAATACGGTACGTCCCTTCATCAGATTGTCCATACCTTTCTGTACGATGCTCTCGGTACGGGTATCAATACTTGATGTTGCCTCGTCCAGAATCAGTACCGGTGGATCGGCAACAGCGGCTCTTGAAATAGACAGAAGCTGTCTTTGTCCCTGGGATAATTCCTCACCGTCACCGCTTAGTAATGTATCGTAACCATTTGGCAGCATCTGGATGAACTGGTCCGCGTGAGCCAGTTTTGCAGCATTGTAGATTTCTTCGTCAGTGGCATTCAGTTTACCGTAACGGATATTGTCTTTGATCGTTCCGGTGAACAAATGTGTATCCTGAAGAACGATTCCGAGGGAACGGCGCAAGTCATCTTTTCTGATTTTTGTAATGTCGATACCGTCATAAAGGATCTTACCGCTTTGAATGTCGTAGAAACGATTGATCAGGTTGGTGATCGTTGTCTTACCGGCGCCTGTAGATCCTACGAATGCCAGCTTCTGACCAGGTTTGGCAAAGAGGCTGATATCATGAAGAATAATTTTGTCTTCATCGTATCCAAATGTTACATCTTTGAATCTTACATCTCCGGTCAGTTCAGTATAAGTCACAGTACCATTTTCGTCAGCAGGCTTTTTCCATGCCCACATACCGGTACGTTCTGTGCATTCAGTAATCGTTCCATTCTCATCTTTTTTTGCATTGACCAGTGTGACAGAACCGGTATCCTGTTCCGGTTCTTCGTCAATGAGCTTAAAGATACGTTCTGCTCCTGCAAGTGCCATGACGATGGAATTGAACTGCTGTGCAACCTGCATGAATGGCTGGGTAAAGCTCTTTGTAAACTGCAGGTAAGAAGCGATGACACCGATGGTGATACCGCCCACACCAGTAACTGAAAGCAGTCCGCCGAGAACTGCAGTCAGTACGAACTGGAGGTTTCCGATGTTTCCGATGACCGGTCCCATCATATTTGCATATTTGTTTGCATTTGCAGCGCACTCGAACAATGCGTCATTTAGTTCGTCGAACTCTTTTTCTGAAATTTCTTCGTGATTGAAGACTTTGATGACACGCTGCCCGTTCATACGCTCTTCAATAAATCCAGTCACATCTGCCAGCGCCATCTGCTGACGGATGAAATATTTTCCACTGTTTGCGCCGATAGCCTTTGTTGCAGAGATCAGAACCCCGATGATGAGCACTGCAAGAACGGTAAGAAGCGGGCTTAGCACGAGCATGGAGATAAATGTTACGACGATAGTGAAAAATGACATCAGTGCCTGTGGGATAGCCTGGCTGATCATCTGTCTTAATGTATCAGTATCGTTCGTGTAAAGGCTCATGATAGATCCGTTCGTGTTCTGGTCAAAGTAGCGGATCGGCAGTGTCTGCATGTGCTCAAACATATCGTCGCGCACTTTTTTTAACACGCCCTGTCCAATGTATACCATCATTCTTGTATAGGTAAATGCTGCAATTACTCCGATCAGGAAAATAGTTCCAAGAACCATCAGTGCCTGGTAAAGCTCGGTGTAGTTTGGACTTTTTTGTCCGATCAGCGGAATGATGAAATCATCCAGCAGATATTTCAGGGACAGAGATACCGAGATAGAAGCAACCGCACTCAGAAGGATGCAGATGAATACCATGATAAAACGGTACTTGTACAGGTCCATAATATATTTGAGGAGACGTTTTCCAGTAGCAATATTTTCAGCACTTAGCCTTTTACCTGTTTTTTTTGTTGTCTTATTCATGGTCGCCACCTCCTTTTACCTGTGATTCATATACTTCCCGGTAAATTTCATTTGTCTTTAATAATTCTTCAGATGTTCCGATTCCCATGATCTGTCCACCATCCAGAACGATGATCTGGTCAGCATCTTCGATAGAAGAAACGCGCTGCGCAATGATGATCTTGGTGGTGTTCGGAATTTCCTCACGGAATGCTTTCCGGATCAGGGCATCCGTCTTTGTATCTACTGCACTGGTAGAGTCATCCAGAATCAGGATCTTTGGTTTCTTAAGGAGCGCCCTTGCGATACACAGACGCTGCTTCTGACCACCGGATACATTGTTACCTCCCTGGACGATTTTTGTATTGTAACCGTTCGGGAACTCCTGAACGAATCCGTCAGCCTGCGCAAGCTTACATACACGTTTGACTTCTTCATCGCTTGCAGTTTCATCACCCCAGCGGATGTTTTCATAAATGGTTCCAGAGAACAGTACATTTTTCTGAAGAACCATGGATACCTGGTCGCGCAGGGATTCCAGGCTATAATCACGAACATCAATGCCGCCGACTTTGACACGTCCTTTTGTGACATCGTAAAGTCTTGGGATGAGCTGGACAAGGGAAGATTTTGCACTTCCGGTTCCACCGATGATACCGATAGTCTGTCCGGATTCAATATGAAGATTAACGTTTTTCAGAGATAAATTTCCGCCTTCACCTGCGTAGCTGAAGTCTACATGGTCGAATACAATGTCTCCGTTTGGAACTTCTGTCACTGCATCAGGCTGATCTTGCATTTCCGGAATCTCATTCATGACTTCAGTGATACGGTCAGAAGATGCCTCTGCGATCATGATCATAACGAATACAAATGTAACCATCATCAGAGATCCGATAATCTGTAGTGCGTAAACGATGACACTTGTAAGTTCGCCTGTCTCCATAGTGCCGGCAATGATGCTTTTGCCTCCGATCAGAACCATGATCAGAACGACCGAGTACATGGTAAACTGCATGACCGGTGAGTTCCAGGCAACAATTTTCTCGGCTTTTGTGAAAAGATTGTATACATATTTGGAAATGTCGTGGAACTTGTCAATTTCATAATCCTCTCGGACAAATGCTTTTACTACACGGGAAGCATTCACATTTTCCTGGACAGAGTTGTTCAGTACATCGTATTCGTCGAATACTTTGATAAAATGTGGGTGCGCTTTTTTGGCAATGTAGATCAGTGTTCCTCCAAGAAGCGGAATTACAATCAGGAATAAGAGTGAAATTGTCTTATTGAGGAGCAGTGTCATGATCCATGATAAGATAATCATAAATGGAGCTCTTGCAAGAAGACGGATACTCATCATGTATGCCATCTGGATATTTGTGATATCTGTTGTCATACGTGTAACCAGTCCTGAAGTAGAAAAATGGTCAATGTTTTTGAAAGAGAAATCCTGTACCTTATAAAAGATGTCGTGGCGCAGGTTCTTGGCGTATCCGGCACCTGCGATTGCTGCCATGTTACCAGCCTGAACACCAAAGAACAGGGCAAGCATAGCCATGACTACAAGAATCAGACCGCGCTGTAAAATGTAGGACATATCTCCATTTGCGATTCCTACATCGATGATTTTTGCCATCTCGAGTGGAATCAGAACTTCCATCAGTACTTCGAGAATAACGAGAAGCGGAGCAAGAATAGACTGCTTTTTATATTCCCGTACTGATTTTAACAGTGTTTTATTCATATTTACATGCCTCCTTTTTATTGTCAGTATAATTACATTTTGAAGTTGCGAGATTATCAAGCATCTGACAGAGAACTTCCTGGCAAATATGGAGTTTGTCATCAGGAATACCGGATGTAAGAATTGCTTCGCATTTTTGGATGTGCTCAACAATATGTGGACGCAAAGCCTCAGCTTTTTCTGTCGGAACCAGTTGCTTCAGTCTTGCATCGCTTTCAACACTGGTTCGTGTAATATAACCTTTTTGCTCGATGAGTTTTATGATACCAGTGATAGTAGAGCGTCGGATTTGAAAAGCTTCTTCAAGATCTCGCTGAAATACAGGAGCGTGTTTGGACTCAAGTAAAATAAATCTTAGAATTTGTTGTTGGACAGATGTAAGATCGGTGTCCTGTGAAATGTTATAATAGTCACTTCGACGTTTTATTTTATTAGACAGGATATGGATCAGGCGTCCGAGTTCCAAGGGTTCTTTTGTATTAGTCGTCTCTTGCATAATTCACCTCATTTATTAATTGTTAGCTTCCTAACTTGTTATATTATATGGATAAAAAATATGAATGTCAAGAGAAAAATTAAGAGGATAATTAAGAGAAAATTGCAGTGTAAACTGCAGACAAAAATTAAGAAAAAATTACAGAAGAGCAGTATGAGAAAATGACTTTGCTGTGCAGTGATAAATTCTTGTAAAATAATAAAATGTGGTTGAAATGTCAGGTGGATAATACTATAATGTGTGAGGGAGTGATCAGGAACTCCTACAATGATTCATTTTCAGGCAGAAATCAAAATGGAGCCTGGAATGGATGATTGGCAAAATTTCTAAGAAAAAAGGCAGGTGAACAGAATGGACAGTTGCGATAGTCATGGGCGAACTAAGAACATAGGATTAGATATGAGTAACAGTCTGTTCTGTTTTTTCTAAATAGAATTTATCAATTCATTTCTTATCCTATTTTCCAATGAGCGAACATATGCATAAAAATGCAGCTATCTGATCTGTGAAAAACAGATGCAAGAAGGATAAAGATTTTAATGTCAACAGCTAAAGTGTCTCTTGATGTTTTAATTTTTGTGTTTCTTGCGGAAATGAGAAAACAGGATAAGGAGGTTTCCCAAGATGGAAAACAAAACACAGGATTATCAGTCAGAAATCTTGGCTATCATCAGAGGTAATACTTCACCGGGAGTTATGCGTAACAAACTGGAGGATTATCATGAAAATGACCTGGCAGATGTATTTTCCGAGCTGACAGCAGCAGAGAGACGGAAAGTCTGCAGAATTCTGAACCTGGATATGCTTTCAGACATTTTCGAGTATATCGATGAGAAACAGGCAGCAGAATATCTGGACGAGATGGACGTGCGCAAGGCAGCGGGTATTCTTTCGGGAATGGAGACGGATGCCGTTGTAGATGTTCTCCGTATGACACCGAAGGAGAAAAAAGTACTTCTGATTGAACTGATGGATGATGAGGCCAGAAAAGATATGGCGATCATTGCTTCATTTGACGAGGAAGAAATCGGAAGTAAGATGACAACTAACTGCATCATGATCCGTGAGAATCTGACTGTAAAGCAGGCAATGAGCAGCTTAATCGGTCAGGCAGCAAAGAACGATAACATTTCTACTATATTTATGGTAACAGAAGATTCTACATTTTATGGAGCATTGGATTTGAAAGATTTGATCATTGCAAGACAGGATGCATGTCTGGAAGATCTGATTGTGACATCATACCCATATGTATATGGAAATGAACTGATAGATGATTGTATTGAAAAGCTGAAAGATTATTCCGAGGATTCCATTCCGGTACTGGATAATGATAACAAATTGCTTGGAGTTATCACATCTCAGAGCATTGTAGAATTGGTCGATGACGAGATGGGAGAGGACTACGCAATGTTTGCCGGTCTGACAGCGGAGGAAGATTTGAAAGAGCCTCTGCGTGAAAGCCTGAAAAAGAGACTTCCGTGGCTGCTGGTATTGTTAGGACTTGGCATGGTCGTTTCATCAGTAGTTGGTGTATTTGAGACAGTTGTAAGTCAGCTTACGATTATTATGTGTTTCCAGTCACTGATCCTGGATATGGCAGGAAATGTGGGAACACAGTCACTGGCCGTAACAATCCGTGTTCTGATGGACGAGTCCCTGACCGGAAAACAGAAGGCAGAATTAGTATGGAAGGAAATGACAATCGGATTTTCGAACGGTCTGATTCTGGGAACATTGTCATTTATTGTAATTGGACTTTATATTGCACTCTTTAAAGGAAAGACTTTTATGTTCGCTTATGCAGTTTCAGGCTGCATCGGAATAGCACTTGTAGTTGCGATGGTCATTTCCGGAGCAGTCGGAACATGTATTCCACTGTTCTTTAAGAAAATTAATGTTGATCCGGCTGTAGCATCCGGACCATTGATCACGACCATCAACGACCTAGTAGCAGTTGTGACTTACTATGGACTGAGCTGGATTTTCCTTATTGAGATGCTGCATCTTGCGGGGTAAGTGATAAAAAAGAACCTCCAGGTATGATTTTGACTATGTAGATTTTAAATATTTTATTGCACCGCCTATTAACATGCAAATCCGAAAACTCGCGATGCTCGAATAGATGGATTTGCATGTAGCTATGCTCATAAAATTATTTAAAATTCTACAATTAGTAAAAATCATACCTGGAGATTTTATTTTCGTTTACTCCGCAAGGTGGTGGTAAGAGAGAGTAATTTAACTGAAAAGGAGATATTTATGATAAAAGTAGTTATTTTTGATATGTATGAGACCTTGATCACACAGTATGGCGGACCGGTATATTTCCGGGCGCAGATGGCAGCAGATGCCGGCATAGATCCGATGTTATTTGATGCACTTTGGATTCCGAGTGAGAATGACCGGACCATTGGAAAGCAGACATTGGAAGAGACAATTGAGCAGATATTGAGACAGACTGGAAAATACAGCGAGGAGACATTCCAGACTATTATTTCCGGAAGAAAGGCAGCAAAAGCAGACTGTTTTTGTCATCTTCACCCGGAAATTATTCCGATGCTTCAGGCATTAAAAGAAAAAAAGATTAAAATCGGACTGATTAGTAACTGTTATTCTGAGGAAGCGGTATTGATCCGGGAAAGCCAGTTATTTCCATATTTTGATGAGACATGTCTGTCTTATGAACTGGGAATGAAAAAGCCAGATCCGGGAATATTCCTAAAGTGTATGGAGGGGCTTGGCGTGAGAGCCGGAGAATGTTTGTACATCGGAGATGGCGGGAGCCATGAACTGGAGGCAGCAGATATTATGGGAATGACTGCGCTTCAGGCACGGTGGTACATCAAAGAGGTGCCGGAACTGGATATCCGAAAAGAGAAGTTCGAACAGCTAGAGACACCGATGGCGGTGTGGAAAAAATATAAAAAATAATTCGTTTATTTTTAGACAAATAATATATCTTAAAAATATACAAAAGTATTGCATGAAAAGCATAGAATTGATACAATAAATGTAAGGTGCTGTCAGCACTGGTGTGTCTGGCGGTTTATTTTTTACAGGGAGTCTATAGCTCTGATTACATAGATGATTCGGACGATGAACTAATATGGAAAGGAGAACATACTTATGCTAACAATGGCTGACTTGATTGCAGTACTTAGTCTCTGCTTAACTTCATTTGGTCTTGGATATGCAATTGGATGTAACAATAAGACCATAAAAAAATAACCGCCCCTTAGCCTGACAAACTAACGCGGTTATTTTTTATTAACAAATGATCAGGTAAATCGCCATTGGCAGTACCTTTTATATAAGTATATTAGCATTGTTTTTTGTGTGTGTCAAATATATGTTGTGTGAAAAGGACGAAGTAGTATGAAGATTAATAATCAATATCAGGAAGCGGAAGCGATTTACCCGGTTACAGGATTATATATTGATCCGGAAGGAAGTGCTGTGGAAAAGTCAGAGATGCTTTTATCGGAGCATCGTATGGACGTGTATATTAATGATGTGCTGACGATGAAATTAGTGTGTACACCGAAGGATTTGCCGGGGCTGGTACTGGGACGAATGGTCAGCGAAGGCATGATTCATTCATCAGAGGAAGTGGAATACCTTTATATCTGTGAGCATGGGACCAGGGCGAGAGTACAGCTTGGTTCAGAACATTGTGGATTGGTTAATGATAATCTGAGCGCAGAGGTTATGGATACGCCGACTTGTTGTACGGATAATAAGACCATATATAGTGGATTTGCAGTGGAAAAAGAATTGCAGCATCTGGAGCCGGTAAAGGTGAGTCTGGAACTGATGTATGCATTTGACGAAGCTTTTAATCAGGATATGCCACTACATGAGGCAACCTGGTCAACACATAGCTGTTTTCTTGCATATCAGAGAAAGATTATTTATTCCTGCGAGGATATCGGAAGGCACAATGCACTGGACAAAGCGATTGGCTATGCACTTATGCATGATTATGATTTTCATGAATGTGCAGTCTTTACGACCGGACGTCTCCCAATCGATATGATCACGAAGGTAATCCGGGCAGGAATTCCGCTTGTGGCAAGCAAAAAGACTCCGACGGCAGAAGCTGTAAAACTGGCACAGGAATATGGCCTGACGATGATCGGAAGAGCGAAGAATCACAAGATGATGCAATATACGCTGTATCAAAGATAATGACACAAGATAATGAAATGAGGCAGTTTGTACTTGACAATATATTTGTAGAAAGAGTATACTGTCCATAAATTCACACGTATAAGAAAAAGAGCAATGGAGCACATAATGGTGCAACATTGCTCTTTTGTGTTACCGAGACTTTTTAAATTTAACTTAGAAAAAATATGGAGGAAATAGCTTGTTGTGTGAGAGAAGAGGAGGGCGAATAGTATGGAACAATTAAATGCGATCATTACAAAAATTGATGATTTTGTCTGGGGACCGGTGATGTTAATCTTACTTGTCGGAACAGGAATATTTCTTACAATCCGGACCAGATTCCTGACATGGAGAAATCTTGGATATGCACTAAAAAGTACTCTCAGTAAAGAGGCACGCACAAAGAGCAGAGGAGAAGGAGATGTCTCACCGTTTTCTGCACTTACGACAGCTCTTGCAGCAACGATTGGAACCGGAAATATCGTCGGAGTTGCGACTGCCATGGTTTCAGGAGGACCAGGAGCACTTGTATGGATGTGGATTTCCGCGGCGTTTGGTTTAACTTCCAAGTTCAGTGAATGTATGCTGGCAATCAAGTACCGTGAAGTGAATGAAAAGGGAGAGATGAGCGGAGGCCCAATGTACACGATGAAAAAGGGTATAAAGAATAAGACATTAGGTTCTGCTCTTGCATGGTTATTTGCACTCTTTGCAGTGATTGCTTCATTTGGTATTGGAAATATGACACAGGGAAATTCTATTTCAGGTGCACTGCATACAACATTTCATATCCCGACATGGATCACTGGAATTGTGATCACAGTGCTGGCTTTACTGATCATTGTCGATGGTATTAAGTCAATCTCAAAAGTTTCTTCCGTTGTTGTTCCGGTCATGGCAATCTTTTATGTCATTTGCGGACTGATCGTGATTGTGGGAAATATTGCGAATCTGCCATCGGGTCTTGCTATGATATTTAAAATGGCTTTTTCTGTTGAAGCTGTTGGCGGCGGACTTTGCGGCTCAATTGTAGCTTCTATGATGAATGCCATGAGATACGGAGTTGCCAGAGGTGTATTTTCAAATGAAGCCGGAATGGGTTCAGCAGCTATTACAGCAGCGGCAGCAATAACAGATAATCCGGTACGACAGGGATATATTAATATGACAGGAACTTTCTGGGATACAATTGTTGTATGTACCATTACCGGACTTGCGATTGCTTCCTCAGGCGTACTTGGAATGACAGATTCTGCAGGAGAATATCTGACAGGTTCAGATATAACAATTGCTGCATTTAAGACAGTTCTTGGAACTTCTGGCGGCTGGCTTGTAACAATCGGGATTACATTATTTGCATTTTCTACAATCCTCGGATGGGAATATCATGGAGAAAAAGCATTTGAATATTTACTTGGAACACACAAATATAACATGTTTTACAGAGTGCTCTTTTCTCTGGTTGTATATCTTGGCTGCACACAGACACTTAATCTTGTATGGAGCTTTTCGGATATAGCAAATGCGCTCATGGCAATCCCGAACCTGATCTGCATGCTCATACTTAGTAAAGAAGTAGCACAGGACATCAAAGCATTTCAGCCAGAGATAGACAACAGACATACAGAAAAACGTTCCGAACAAAACACGTATGTGCAAGATGTAAAATAAAAATATGAGAAAAATATAAAAGACTTATCGCAAAATAAAACAGAAAAAGTCCTGTCCTATGACGATAGGATAAAATTCGACATGTCTGCGAGCATAGCATGTCTTTCTATGTACTGTCTGAGCCGTAAGGCGAGTTTACATAGAAAGACATAGATAAGCGGCGCAGCAGACATAGAATTTTACCCGTGTCGTAGAACAGGATTTTTTTCTGCTTTAATATAAAAGATTTTTCATTATATAATTTTCCATTTTACAAAAACAATTCTAACAGGAACACTACCATGCATGCGCATACGGATACTTGCAGCAGGCTTTTCCCAAACCATGCAAGTGCTGTGGCAACGATCAGAGCTGCCCATGCAGACCAGACACTTCCGGTCGCGGACAGGATTGCCGGGAAGGTCATCACTGCCAGTGTGACGTATGGTACATAGTATAGAAATGACCGAATCGTTTTATTTTTAATTTCTTTTCGAATCAAGGTCAGAGGCAGCATACGGATCAGATAAGATACTCCGGCCATGACCAGGATATAGATATAAATATTATGACTCATGACTTGCCTGCCTTTCATTGTTATTTAATACACTAGATTCAGTGTTTTTTGTATCGTCCTCCTCCTCATTGATTGGGAACAGGATTGCAGCACCTCCAGCAATAAGAATCGTAAGCAGAATCGTTCTTGTTCCGGTAGAAAGTGTGTGTACGACTGGAAGTTTTGTAAATGCAAAGCTTGCTCCCATGGAAATCAAGACAACTCCCGCAAGAATCCTATTTTTTCTTGCAGGTGGGATAATGATTGCCAGGAACATGCCGTAAAGACCGACACTTAATGCACTGACGATATTAGCCGGTAGAATGGATCCCATCAAAGTTCCAAAAAGTGTTCCGAAAGCCCAGCCGGGAAGTGCTACAGTATATGCACCAAAAGAATAGTATGGATTCAATTTACCCGGTACGGCCACGGAGATTCCAAATAACTCATCAGTGACATCATAACTTAGAAGCAGACGCTGGATCATCGGTGTGTCTGGTGGAAGTTTCTGACTTAATGCACAAGACATCAGAAGATAACGGGCATTTGTGATTAATATCAGAATCGCGACTTCCAGATAGCCGCCACCTGCGGCAATCAGCGTAAATCCGGCAAATTCACCAGCTGATGCATTATTAGTAAAACTTACGAGAAATGCCTGAAAGGGTGTGAACCCGGCATTTTTCGCAGCAATACCAAGGGTAAATGAAACTGCGAGATAGCCAAGGGCAATGGGAATTGCGTCCCGCATACCCTTGGCAAACCAAGACTTATTAGTACCTCTCATTTGTGACCTCTTTTCCTATCTCATAAATTCATTGATTACGTGTAACACACCGTCTTCATCGTTGGATTTTGTGATGTAATCTGCAGATTCTTTCACCAGTGGCTGAGCATTTGCCATGGCAACTCCAAGACCGGCAGTCTCAATCATAGTCAGATCATTGTATCCGTCCCCGCAACAGATCATGGCATCGGTAGAAAGTCCGATGCTGGTGAGCAGCTTTGTAAGGGAGTGAGCTTTATCAATACCCTGGGGCATAATTTCGAGAAAGAACGGATCTGAGCAGTAAATAGACAGATAAGAGTGAAATTGTTTTTCAGCTTCAGCTTTTACTTCCTGAATCAGTTCCGGTTCTCCGGTAATCAGAAATTTATTGTTATTATTTTTAGTGACGTAAGAGATGAAATCGTCCACTTTTGTAATTGGCATATGATTGATGAAAGATTCTTTTTCGCTGTATTCATTCGTATCTCCACCTGAAATCAGCTCGGTATCGGTGTAGGCAAGAATGTCAATCCCCGGATATTTTTTCACGATTTCAAGAAGCGGAGCCGCAACATCATTTGGAAGATATTTGCTGTAAATGATCTCACCGGATCGGCAGTCTGTGATACGACCACCGTTGTAGGAGAGAATATAACTTCCATAGTCTCCAAGGTGAAGTTCCTCTGCCAGAGGAAGGACGCCCTGAGAAGGACGTCCACTGGCTAATACAACTTTTTTTCCGTTTTTCTGAATGTCGATCAGAGCATCTCTGGTCGATGGTGTAATCTCTTTTCTGGAATTGGTCAGCGTCCCATCCAGATCCAGTGCCAGAAGCTGGTAGTTCATAGTTTTATACTCCTAAAATTTTTGTAATTCATCTACGATTTCAGGGAACTGCATACCATGTGAAGCTTTCACAAGGATATTGTCACCTGGTTGAATCAGATGTTTCATCTCTGCAAGAAAGTCTGCTTTTGCAGGGAACCATTTTGCCTCGCAGCCATGTTCAGAAGCTCCGGCTACAAGCTCTTTGGAAAGCTCGCCAATTCCGCATACAAGGTCGATGCCTATATCACCTGCATGTGCACCGGTTTCGTAGTGGAGTTCTTTTCCGGTCTCGCCCAGTTCGCCCATGTCGCCAAGAACAGCGACTTTTCGTCCGATTGCCATATTCAGAACATCTAAGGAAGCCTGCATGGAAATTGGATTTGCATTATAGCAGTCATCTAAGATGATGATTTTATCTGTTTGAATGATATTATTTCTTCCAGGGATTGAAGGCAGTCCTTCAATTCCGGCTTTGATTTCTGCTGGTGTAAGTCCAAGTTGATAGCCGACAGCAGTTCCGGCAAGAGCGTTTTGTACCATGTGAGCACCAGGAAGTGGAACGATGCAGTCAAAGCTTTCGCCGGACGGAAGATGAATCGTACAGGAAGAACCGCGAAGTCCAAGTGATTCTACGTCAGTTGCATAGAACTGGCAGTTCTTTCCAAGACCGAAAAATTCAGGATCTACGCCTTTGACCGGTCCCATATCACGGAGCAGATCATCGTCTCCGTTCAGAAGAATAGAACCACCGGTCTTCATATCCTGGATCATCTGAGATTTTTCCTGAAGAATCCCTTCTCTTGTCTTGAAAAATTCCAAATGTGCGATACCGATATTCGTGATCACACAGATATCCGGGCTTGCTACGCTGGAAAGACGACGCATTTCACCAAAGTGGTTGACACCCATTTCCAGAACAGCGACCTGATGCTTTTCATTCATTTCAAAAATTGTAATTGGAAGCCCCCATTCATTGTTGAAGTTTCCAAGTGTTTTATGTACACAGTATTTCTGAGACAGTACAGAAGCAATCATTTCCTTTGTGCTTGTCTTTCCGACACTTCCTGTGATTCCGACAACCTTAATATCGAAAGAATCACGATAAAGCTTTGCAGTATCAAGAAGTGCCTGGCCAGTAGACTCTACCAGGATATATGGAAAATCTGTCTCGCCAAGATCTTCATGGGAAATCACGCACATTGCGCCTTTTTTAATGGTATCTGGAATGAATTTGTGAGCGTTGACGCGTTCACCGTCAATGGCAATGAACAGATAGTCTTTTTCAACTTTCCGGCTGTCAATTGTAACACCGGCAACTTCTTTGTCCAAAAGATTTTCAGGCCCCCGGTACTCTCCGTGGCAGGCCTTAGTAATATTTCTTAAAGTAAGGTTTTTCATGATGGATTTCCTCTTATCTGTAACGCGCATTCATAGATTCTTCAATGATGCGTTCGCATAATTCGTTGTACTCGATGCCTGCGGCTTTTGCAGCCTTCGGAAGCAGACTTGCGGCAGTCATTCCTGGAAGTGCATTCATTTCCAGACTGTAGAATTCGCCGTCTTCGTCATCAATGATAAAGTCAGCACGTGCATACACATCCATACGGAGTGCGGCAAATGCTTCTTCTCCGGCACGCATCATGCGCTGCTGAGTTTCTTCATCAATAGATACCGGTGGACAGATTTCCTGTGCTCCGCCAGCCTGATATTTATTCTCATAGTTGAAGACACCATCTTTCGGAATGATCTCAACTAATGGGAGTGCTTTTCCGGCAATGACAGCACTGGCAAACTCACGACCTTTGATGTAAGGCTCAATGACCAGTTCTTCATCTGGGTTCTTTTCAAATGATTCACGAACTGCATTGTTATATTCTTCTTCTGTATGACAGATGTAAACTCCAATACTGGAACCATTTTCACATGGTTTTACGACCAGTGGGAGATAATATCCAAGTTCGGATAAAGGAAGATCCTTTGTCTCTTTTGTCAGATGTGTTCCACGAGGAGTCGGTACACCACTCATTTTATAAATCTGTTTTGTTACTAGTTTGTTCATAGACAGGGCACAGCCAAAAGAGTTGCAGCCTGTATATTTGATTCCAAGAAGATCAAAGGCAGCCTGAAGTTTACCGTTTTCTCCGACAGAGCCGTGCAGAGCGACAAATGTAATGTCTGCCATACGGCACAGTTCAATGACGTTTGGTCCAAACATGCAGTCGGACTGATCCGGGCGAGATTTCTTAAGGGCTTCAAGGTCAGGTTCTTTTGTGCTGATATTTTTTGCAATCTCAAGACCTGCGCCCGGAAGAGTAAATACATCTTCCAGATTCGCAGGCGCATTTTCAAGACCGAAGTACAGGTCAAGAAGATAAGCCTGGTGTCCGTTTTCCAACAGTGTTTTGCAGATGCCGGCACCGGAAGTCAGTGAGACGTCACGCTCCGGACTTAAGCCGCCTGCTAATACTATAATTTTCATAATGAATGCTCTCCTTTTATTCTGGTTTGTGTGCCTGATCGAGTAAGGCTTTCTTTACATCATATAATCTCTGGGATAAATCTACATAAACCCGGTGTGGATAGAAGAGACGTTTTGTCTCGTCCCACAGGGAGTCTTTTTCCTGTTTACAATATTCTGCAATCTCCGTGACAGAAGGGGAAGTGTAAATACATTCTCCGTTTTTGAAGATCGGAACAAGCATTTCACGCATGGTATAAGTACCGCCTACAAGCTTTGTTTTCTTCCATGTCTCCAACGGGTCAAAGAGAAGAAGATCCTGACTTTCGTCAAATGTTTCATCAGCGAAGCAGATCAGATCAGCTTTGATCTTGCCGGTCTCTTTTTCATAGACACGGTAGATTGTCTTATTTCCTGGATTGGTGATCTTTTCTGTGTTTTCAGAAATCTTGATCTTCGGGATAAATTCTCCGTTTTCATTCTTGATTGCAGACAATTTGTATACACCGCCAAATGACGGGCAGTCTTTGGACGTGATCAGATGAGTACCAACACCCCAGGAGTTGATCGCTGCACCCTGTGCCTTCAGATCATGGAGCAGATATTCGTCAAGATCATTGGAAGCGCAGATGGAAGCGTCCGGGAATCCGGCTTCATCTAACATTTTACGTGCTTTTTTGGAAAGATATGCAAGGTCTCCGCTGTCCAGACGGATTCCGTATTTTTTTAATGGTTTTCCTGCGTCTTTAAATTCCTGGAAGACACGGATGGCATTTGGGACGCCAGATTTTAATGTGTCATAAGTGTCTACCAGAAGTGTACAGTTGTCCGGATATAGCTCTGCATAATATTTAAATGCAGTGTATTCGTCCGGGAATGTCATGATCCAGCTATGTGCGTGAGTTCCCATAACAGGGACATCAAAAAGCTGACCTGCCAGTACATTTGACGTACCGACACATCCTCCGATTATAGCGGCACGTGCTCCGTAAAGTCCGGCATCCGGTCCCTGTGCACGGCGCAGTCCGAACTCCATGATTCCGTCTCCGTCGGCGGCATAGACAACACGGGAAGTCTTAGTAGCGATGAGAGACTGGTGATTGATCAGATTCAGGATAGTTGTCTCGACAAGCTGAGCTTCCATGATCGGAGCAATGACCTTAAGCAGTGGTTCTTTTGGGAATACTACGCTTCCTTCCGGAATTGCATAGATATCTCCTGTAAAGTGAAAACCACTTAAATACTGAAGAAAATCATCATCAAAAATGTGAAGACTTCGTAAGTAGTCCACATCTTCGTAGGTGAAATTCAGGTTCTTAATATAGTCAATGACCTGGTCAAGTCCCGCGCAGACGGAATAACCATTGCCGCAGGGATTGTGACGGTAAAACACATCGAATACAACCGTCTCATGTTGACCTTTTTTATAATAACCCTGCATCATTGTCAGTTCATATAAATCAGTCAGCAGTGTTAAATCTTGTTTGTTCATAGTGAGCTCCTTTCATGACTGAATCGTAAGCTTTGTTTTCATAATTGATGATACCACGGATTGCTTTGTATCGTACATTTCATGATATCTTGTGTATTATATATCATAATGGTACCTTTATACAAGGGTATGATTTTTCTCAATCGTGTCCTTTATGATCTTCTGGCAGTAAACATCGATCTTCTTGCGGTCTTCTTTTTCCATTTCATCCATATATATAGGGGAGCAGTACTCCAAAACAACGTGTGTTTTTCTGATATATGGCAAATGTTCCTCAAAAATATTAATGGTGTTATTCAGTGCAACAGGTACGATCGGACATCCGCTCTTTTCTGCAATTTTAAAGGAACCGGCATGGAATGGAAGAAGACTTAATTCTTCTCCTTTGTTGCGTGTCCCTTCTGGGAAAATAAAAACAGAAATTCCATTTTTCACCTGATCGATCGCAGTCAGGATGGTTTTAAGACCTTCTCTTATATTGTCGCGATCCAAAAACAGGCAGTATACCCGTTTCATCCAGGTGCGAAGGAACGGGTAATTTAACATTTCCTTTTTGGCAACGAATCCGGTCAGATCCCTGCAGCGGGAATAAGTCAGCAAAATGTCAAAATAACTTCTGTGGTTGCCCACGTAGAGAACCGGTTCATTAGGAACACGGTCTTCTCCGATGACGGTCACTTCGACACCGGAAATTTTCAGGATTACTTTAAATCCCCATTGAACGATACGTAGTGCTGCGAGATCGGCTGAGCGTTTATTCACTTTGCCAATAAGCCAGAGAATTCCGAGTATAGGAATCCCGAGCAGAAAATATAACAATAAAAATATTGCAACGAGTATAAACCGTAACATATGTCAAGTTCCTCCAACTAATATCTTCCATATAAAATAGTCATGCCACGAAGTTCATCGGCAAGTTCGTCTTTGAGCGCGGACTGCTGATAACGCCAGCTCCAGTTCCCGGCGCCGATACCTGGTGTGTTCATGCGTCCTTCTGCACCAACACACAGAACATCCTGAAGAGGAAAGATTGCATATGCAGCAACACTTGCAAGTGCGGTTCCAATAAGATCCAATGGGAAATGTGTATCATTGCTGCAGTGTGTGTAGCGGCGTACTTTGTCGCGGCATTCCGGGCGCAGTGTCTGATACCAGCTGCGAGTCGTGTCGTTATCATGAGTTCCGGTGTAACATACGCAGACTGGAGATGTGTAGCGGTGTGGCAGGTAGCTTCCTTCATCCAGAGAGTCAAATGCAAACTGCAGAACCTTCATGCCCGGGAATCCAAATTCATCTCGCAAAGCTTCCACTTCCGGGGTGATAATGCCCAGATCTTCTGCAATAATTGGAAGGTTTCCCTCAAAAGCATCACGAACTGCGGAAAATAATGCATGGCCCGGAGCTTTTACCCATTCGCCATTCACAGCGGTCGATTCGCCGTAAGGAATGGACCAGAAAGCTTCAAATCCGCGGAAGTGATCTACACGAAGAATATCCAGGTTGTGAAGCTGTGCACGGATACGGGATATCCACCAGGAAAAATGTTCCTCCTCATGAGCTTCCCAGTTGTACAATGGATTACCCCATAACTGTCCGGTGGCTGAAAAATAATCCGGCGGTACTCCGGCTACGCGAGTCGGATACCCTTTGGAGTCCAGTTGGAACAGATGCTGGTTCGCCCACACATCGGCGCTGTCCATAGATACAAAAATCGGGATATCACCGATGATGCGGATATCGTGGTCATTTGCATATTTTTTGATTCGTTTCCACTCGTCAAAGAATAAGAACTGAATAAAACGATAGTATTCTATATCTTCATGCATGGATTTAAAAAGACCGGCTTTGAATTCCAAAGTCGGACACCGATATTCATCCGGCCAGTGGAGCCAGTCAGCGCCATGGTGTAATTTCTTACATGCCATAAACAAAGCATAGTCATCCAGCCAGTAGCGGTTGCTTTCATAAAATTCCTGGAAAGACTGGTCCATGCCTGGGATTTCATGGCGTTTCTGTGGAAAACGGCTGTAGGCAAGGGCCAGAACTTTCTCCTTCCACGGAATGACCTGTCCATAATCTACGTGACTTGGGTCTGCAATCGGGCAATCGGTAAGTTCCCAGCCACCGATCAGTCCAAGACGGATCAAATGTCTTGGATCAATGAGAAGAGGCTGACCTGCAAAAGCAGAAAAACTCTGGTACGGAGAGTCTCCGAAACCTGTGTGGGTCAGTGGCAGTACCTGCCAGAGATGCTGACCTGCCCGTGCCAGAAAATCGATAAAGGCATATGCTTCATCTCCAAGATCCCCAATCCCGTAAGGGGAAGGCAGAGAAGTCGGGTGAAGCAAAATGCCGGATAAGCGTTCGTTATTTATCATATTTTGTAATCTCCTTTTAAAACCATGTTGAAGTAGGAACTTTTAAACTTAATGCCTGCTTATACAAAGTCAAGCCGAGGCATTCTTGGACATGGCATTTTATTAAGTATACAACAATTTTGGAATTTTTCCTAGACTTGGTGTGTATGATGTTATAAAAGGTTTTTCATGAAGAAAGAGAGCATCATGAATCGAAAACATTTTTACATAATTGCAGGGATTTTTATTTTGGCACTGGCTGGGTGCAGTATTAAAAAGGAAGATACAAAAAAGATACAGGATATTGAATTTACGGTAGTAGCACCAGAAGACGTACCAGAGGAACTGAAAGAAGATATCGAAAAGGCGCGGGATACCCCATTTCGTCTGACTTATGCAGATCAGGGGTATCTTTACATGGCGCGAGGGTATGGAGAAAAAGAAAAAACGGGGTACAGTGTAGAGGTCAACGCATGCTACGAAACATCAGATGCTATCAGGATCCAGACAACACTTCTCGGTCCGGCAAAGGGCGAGAAGACAAAAGAAAAGAAAACATATCCGTATGTGGTGATGAAAACAGAATATAGAGAGAAAGATGTGATATTTGAGTAAAAGTAATGTGCCAGCCATAGTTGGGGTTTTTGATACAACATTATAATAAAACAAACAATAAGGGGGACATGTGTGTGAATTGTGAAAAAAAGATGCTGAATATTTACCGACAGGGGAAAACTTTTACGGACCAGTTCTATGTAGATGAGGATTATAATGTGCCAGACACGAAAGCTGATATCCGGGAGATTATAGAGAGCGATGCGGTTATAGAGGAAATCGACCTGAAGCTTGTGGAGAATTATATCCGGATCACCGGTCGGCTTGCTTTTCAAGTTTTATATGTTGCAGATAACAGTGACAATACCTTATCTTCTCTGGAAGGGAAAATTCCCTTTGAGGAAATGTATTATGTAGACGAGACTTTGGAAGAAACGTTATTTTTGAAAGCAGCGCAGACAGAGCTGACTGTCAATCTGATCCATTCCCGGAAAATCAATGTAAAAGCGATGGCGGAAGTAACCATGAGTTCGGACAGTCAGGTAAGTGAAGAAGTGACGACCGGGATTGAGAGTGGGGAGCAGATTTATACAAAATACCAGGAGAAGCAGATCCTGACTCTTCACACTGTGAAAAAAGATACATACCGCATCAAAGAGCAGCTGACAATCTCCGGAACAAAAGAAAGTATCGGAAACATTTTGTGGAAAGAAGTACTCAGCCGCCGCCTAGACACAAGGCTGGAGGCAGATACATTAAAACTTCAGGGAGAACTTCTTGTGTTTTGTCTTTATGAATCAGTGGATGGAAAGACAGACTGGATCTGTGAAAATGTTCCGTATGAGGGACAGGTAGAGTGCTTTGGTGCAGAGGAAGGTATGTACCATCAGATTTATCCGATTCTTACAGATGCACTTTTAGAGCCGGCTATGGACGAGGACGGAGAAATGCGTCTTCTTGGCATCGAGGCAACACTTTCCATGCGGTTCTTTTTGTGTACGGAGGAAAAGATACAGATATTAGACGATTTATATTCACTGAAAACATGTTGTGTTCCAGCGTATACGCAGTGCAAGGTGGAAAATGTTCTGATGCAGAATCATTCCAAATGTAAAATCGCAGAGCGGTTGTCACTGCCTGAGATTAAAGATGACATTTTACAGATCTGCTATAGTGATGCGAGAATTCAAGTCGAGCAGATGACGGTTCAAGACACAGGTATTCAGATAGAAGGAGTACTCCATATCCGTTTTATGTATGTCAGACCGGACGATCAGATACCATTTGCCCTGTGGCAGGGGATGATTCCATTTTCCTGGCTGTTGGAAAGCAATGAAGTCCAAGCGGATATGACATTGGATATGATGCCGTCTCTGGAACAGCTTGGCATCAGTCTCCTTGGAAATGGAGAGATAGAAGTAAAGGCGGTGCTGGCATTTCGGAGTTTCCTTCGTGGGAAAGTGACATTTCGTAACATGGATTCAGTAGAAGAGAAAGAGATAGATTATAAAGTGTTGGAACAAAGACCGGGAATCATTGGATATATCGTAAAAGAAGGCGATGAACTGTGGAATCTGGCGAAATACTACGGCACGACAAAGGAAGGGATCATGGACATCAATCATATGGAGTCGGAACAGTTGAAATGTGGCGACAAACTATTGATTTTTAAGGAAAATGCCAGTATACTGTAGGTATATTGTATACAAGACGGGGCTGGATACGAGGAGAAAAAGTTATGGATAAAATGGAATTAAAGGCACTTGGAAAGATCAATCTTGGATTGGATGTGCTTGGTCGCAGGGAGAACGGATATCACGATGTTCGTATGGTTATGCAGACAGTATATCTGTATGACCAGATCGTGATAACGAAGACAAAGCAGCCGGGAGTAAAGGCAGAGACGAATCTTTTTTATCTTCCGGTAGATGAGAATAATCTTGCATGCCGGGCAGCAAAGATGCTGATCGATGAGTTTAACATTACCGAAGGAGTGCACATTTCCATGGACAAGAAAATTCCGGTATCAGCAGGTATGGCCGGCGGAAGCGCAGATGCGGCAGCAGTTCTTTTTGGAGTCAATAAGATGTTCGGACTGGGGCTTAGCATGACTGAGCTTGAAGAACGGGGGGTAAAGCTTGGCGCAGATGTACCATACTGTCTGATGCGTGGGACAGTTCTGGCAGAGGGAATCGGCGAGAAGCTGACACCTCTTTTGGCCTGTCCAAAGTGTTTTGTGCTGCTGGCAAAACCACCGATCAGTGTATCGACGAAGATGGTCTATGAAAAACTGGATGCATTGGAAATTACAGAACACCCGGATATCGATGGTATTTTAAACGGACTTGCGAGAAAGAATATCCATAAGGTGGCAGAGTGTATGGGAAATGTACTGGAGCAGGTGACGATTCCTGTCTATCCGGTCATTGAACAGATCAAAAATGTCATGAAAGAAGGCGGAGCCATGAACGCTATGATGAGCGGAAGTGGTCCGACCGTATTTGGCTTATTTGAAGACAGACAGTCAGCGAAACGTGCGGCACAGAAGATAAAGGAACAGAAACTGGCAAAACAGGTATATGTAACGAGTATACACCAGGCAAGGAGGAAGTAGAAAGCATGGAGCAAAATTTGAAAGTCAATGAAAATGAATACCTTCCGCTTAGGGATGTGGTATTCAATACACTCAGACAGGCAATCCTTCGAGGAGAGTTTAAACCGGGTGAAAGATTGATGGAAATCCAGCTTGCAAATAAACTGGGCGTGAGCCGTACCCCGATTCGTGAGGCAATCCGTAAGCTGGAGTTGGAAGGCCTGGTCATTATGATTCCGAGAAAAGGTGCGGAAGTGGCGGACATTACGGAGAAAAGCCTGCGAGATGTGCTGGAAGTCAGAAAAGCACTGGAAGAACTGGCAGTGCAGCTCGCATGTGAGAAGATCACTCAGGAAGAGTTGGAAGAATTGGAAAAGGCCGGAGAGAATTTTAAAAAAGTCCTGAAAAGAAGTAAAGACATCACAGAAGTAGCAGAGGCAGATGTGCGATTCCATGATGTGATCTATATGGCAACGGATAATCAGAAACTGATTCATCTGCTGAATAAATTAAGAGAACAGATGTATCGCTACCGTGTAGAATATTTGAAGAACCCAGATGTGCACGAGCAATTGACCCAGGAACACGAAGAGATCGTGTACCATATCAAGAGAAGAGAAAAAGTAGAAGCAACAGCAGTTACATGTCAGCATATTGATAATCAGGTATCTGCGGTGACGGACAAGATCAGAACGAAGAATAATTAGCAGATACCTGTATAATCTACGGATATCTGTCCATACTTTCTGTATAAATTCAATTTAAATGTTTGAGTGATTGCAGGAGGTACATAGATATGCGAAAGTTATGGGATCTTTTGAGAAATAAAATCGGGACAAAGAATCTGATTTGTGGTATACTTGGTATTTGTATAGCAGTTGGATGGATGTGGAGTTTTACTGCATGGCGCGTGGCTTTGGTGGATAAGAAAATCTGCGAGACGCAGCGGGGGATTGCAGATGAAGTCTTTCGTTTTCATGTGCTGGCCAACAGTGACAGTGAAAAAGACCAGCGGGTGAAGCTAAAAGTCCGGGACGCAGTGATTGCCTATATGACATCTGAGATGCCAGGTACCACAAATCAGATGGATCACGCAGTGACAATGAATCAGGCAGAGCAGATGAATCCAGGCATTCATAAAAATTCTGCACAGGCAACGAAGAAATGGGCAGAGTCTCACTTAAATGATCTGATCCTGGTGGCTGATGAGGTGCTTGAACGGGAAGGCATGGATTATCAGGCAGATGCGCACGTGACGAAGTGCTGCTTCCCAGAAAAAAAATACGGAGATATGATATTTCCACAAGGCGAGTATGAGGCGCTGAGGATCACATTGGGTGAGGCGGCCGGACATAACTGGTGGTGTGTGTTATATCCAAATCTCTGTTTTCTGGACAAGACTTGTGCGGTGGTGAGTGATGAAGGTAAAGAAGACCTTAAAGGGGTGCTTACCGACGAGGAATATCAACTGCTTACGGATAATAAAGAACTTAAGGTGAAATGGTTTTTCTTCGGAGATTAGGAGAGTATGAGATGACAGAGTTTCTTGTACGACATTTTGTAAAAGATTATGAGAATACGAGTAAGGTGTCTGTGCGTACAGCATATGGAGTGCTGGCAAGCGTGACAGGCATCTTTTGTAATATATTGCTATTTGCGGCAAAATGGCTGATTGGCTATCTGCTTCACAGTATTTCTGTTATGGCAGATGCATTTAACAACCTGTCTGATGCAGGTTCTTCGATCATCAGTCTGATCGGGGTGAAGATGGCAGGAAAACCGGCAGATAAGGAGCACCCGTTCGGACATGGAAGAATTGAATATATTGCGGCGCTGATCGTGGCCTTTCTTGTAATGGAAGTTGGATTCACATTTTTTAAAAGCGCTATTGCGAAGATCAGGGAACCGGAAGAGTTATATTTCCAGGCAGTATCTATGCTCATATTATTTCTGTCAGTGGCAGTGAAGCTGTGGATGGGAGTTTTTAATAAAAATCTTGGAAAACGTATCAATTCCCAGGTCATGATGGCGACTGCAGCAGATTCCATGGGAGATGTGATTACAACGGGGGCGACTATCGCTTCAGTATTATTTTTTTATTTTACAGGAATTAATATTGACGGATATGTAGGACTTGGTGTATCGTTAGTCGTTATGTGGGCCGGTATCGGAATCGCAAAAGATACGCTGGAGCCATTGATCGGGGCACCGGTAGACCCACAGATCTATAAGCAGATCAGTGACTTTGTAGAGAAATATGACGGGATTCTTGGAAGCCATGATTTGATCGTACATAATTACGGACCAGGAAGGAGCATGGCATCCATTCATGCGGAGGTCCCGAATGATGTGAATATTGAGACATCCCATGAGATTATCGACCGGGTGGAGCGAGAAGCATTAGAACAGCTTGGGATTATGCTCGTAATACATATGGATCCTGTAGAGACAAAAGACGAGCATGTGCTGGAGGCAAAGGAGAAAGTCGAGAAGGTGCTGCGGGCGATGGATCCTAAGCTTAGTATCCATGACTTTCGAATGGTTCCCGGAACGGATCAGATCAATCTGATTTTTGATCTGGTCGTACCATTTGAATATGATCAGAAAAAACAGGATCATATCCGGTCTGCGATTATGGGAGTTTTACAGATTGTAGATCCAAGATATCAGTGTGTCATTACAGTGGAAAGGAGTTACGTTGCAAGTGCCAAAGAAGGAGTATAAATATATGATGGACGGCCGCGTCCGCTTCAGCGAGATCGACCACACAAGAAAGATTACAGTTCCATCGATCATCAATTATTTTCAAGATTGCAGTACATTTCAGTCAGAAGATATCGGAGTCGGTCTGGACGTACTTTCAAAAAAGAAAAAAGCGTGGATTCTGACTTACTGGCAGATCGTGATCGATCATTATCCGAAAATGAATGATAAGATCCAGGTCAGTACATGGGCCTCAAAGTTCAAGGGAATGCTTGCAGAGCGCAACTTCTGTATGACAGATGAGAATGGAGAAAAGGCTGCGTACGCACAGTCAGTCTGGGTATATATGGATGTAGAAAAGGGGCGTCCGGTAAGACCAGATCAGGAAGAACTGGATGCCTATGGACAGTGTGAACCGCTGGAGATGGAGTATGAATCCAGAAAAATTGCACTGCCGGAAGAATGTATGAGTCTGGAGCCGTTTCCGGTGCGCAGATACCATATTGATACGAATGAACATGTAAATAATTGCCAGTATGTACAGATGGCTATGGAAATGTTGGATCAAGAGAGAGTGATCCGTCAGGTGCGGGTGGAATATAAGAAATCAGCAGTGCTGGGGGATATGATTGTTCCCAGGACAGGTGACAGAGATGGCCGGACAGTTGTGGAACTGTGTACGACAGAAGGAGAATTGTATGCAGCAGTAGAATTTGCATGGGTGTAGGGCATTTACATAAAATAGGCTGATGATAGATGATTGTAGAGAGAAAGGATAAGACAGATGAAGTTAATCGAAGAACTCGGAAAACGAAGAATGCTGACAGTTGTAAAGACAGTTGATTTTGGAATATATCTTGGAACAAGTGAGGAACGTGTACTGCTTCCAAAGAAAGAAGTACCAAAAGAAATTGAGATTGGAGATCCGGTGGAAGTATTTCTTTACAAGGATTCCAGCGACAGATTGATTGCAACAACAGCAGAACCAAAGATCACATTGGGTGAACTGGCTGTTCTGACAGTGAAAGATACCGGAAAGATTGGAGCATTTCTCGACTGGGGACTGCCGAAAGATCTGCTACTTCCATTCAAAGAGCAGACTGCTAAGGTGAAAAAAGGAGATCAGGTGCTGGTTGCGCTTTATGTGGACAAGTCCGAGAGATTATGTGCGACTATGAAGGTTTATGAAAAATTAGAGACAGACTCTCCGTATAAGAAAGACGATCATGTAGAAGGAATCGTCTATGAGAGAAGCGATAACTTTGGAGTTTTTGTAGCAGTAGACAATAAGTATTCTGCACTGATCCCGAAGCGTGAAGCGTACGGCGGACATCTTCAGGTTGGGGATAAAGTCCATGCAAGAGTTATAAAGGTACGTGAAGATGGAAAGCTGGACTTAAGTGTGCGTGAGAAAGCATTTATCCAGATGGATGCAGATGCAGAGCTGATCGTAAAACGGATGGAAGAGCACGGGGGAAAACTGCCATTTACAGACAAGGCAGATCCGGAAAAAATTAAAAATGAACTGGGACTGAGCAAAAATGCATTTAAGCGTGCAGTAGGACGTCTTTTAAAGGAAAACAAAGTCATTATTACCGAAAAATCTATTGAATTTCTGCACAAATAAGGTATAATGGGGGCGTGATAAATTTTGAAAGGAGCGCGAGCGCATGAAAGTACAGAATATTACAGATATCGAAGGATTTTTTAAAGCAATTGACGGTTGTAAAGGAAAAGTTGAGCTTGTTACTGGTGAGGGAGACAGACTGAATTTAAAATCAAAATTATCCCAGTATGTATCACTCGCGACTATCTTTTCAAATGGAGAGATTCCGGAAATGGAAATCATCGCACATGAAAAAGAAGACATCGACAGGCTGATTTCCTATATGATTAACGGCTAGGATCAGAAGAGAGAATGAAGTATTGATGAGAGTATTAGCGTTGGCGGGCGAAAAAGTCTGTCAGCGCTTTCTTTTCTATCTGTATCAGAGCAGCAAGAATGTGCCGAGGCACATTCTTTATTACATGCGAAGATAAGGAAAATAAGTCCAGCTAATAAATGTCAATAGTTAAATGAGAAAAAAATTATTTTGTTTTCTGACTAAAAAAGGGCAAACTTTCCCCTTGGTGAAAATATCATTTTTTGAAAGATATTGAATCATTGGGTTCATAGTATTTTATGCAGCTATGTCGCATTTAGCAGCATTGTATTGTTTGATATGCTCCTGAGGAGCAATGATTTTAAATGGTTTGTTGTCTCTGAGTATTGCAAATATCATATTGCATACCTTATGTGAAACAGCTCCCATTGCTACGAGCTTTGGTTTTGAGTCACATTTCTTGAGGTAGTACTCACGAAGAACTGGATTTTTAGCTTCTCCATTACGGGAGATACTGATGCTTTGTAAGGTTAACGTGTGAATCACACGTCTAGCTATGGCAGAACCACGCTTAGACATTTGAACCTTGGTACCTTCAAATTTTCCGGATTGTTTTACTGCCGGATCAAGACCGAAATAAGCGAAAAGTTGTTTTGGTTTTGAAAATGCTGAAAAGTCACCAATCTCACCCATGATGGATACAGCAGACAAGAAACCAGCACCTTTAAATGTTTCAATCAAATGAATCTGCTTGACAAAGTCGGCATCTTCATTAGCATCAACAAGCTCATGGAGCGATTCAAGAATGTTGTTGATTTCTTCATCATATTTACGTATGAAGCTGATATAAAGGCGAATACGCTTGATGTTGCTGTCTATGATGTAACCAAACTGATTTGCATCAGTTGCCGCCTGAATTATGGCATTATACTTATTTTGAGCATATGTAAGTCCAAAGCGAGCTGTTGATTTGATGATATCAATAATCTCTTGCTTGTCTGCTTTAAGAAAAGCTGATGGAGAGGTATAAGTCTCCAATAATGTAAGAGAAGTGTTGATAGTAACCTTGGAAAAGATGTCAAGATACTGTGGAAACACCATGCGTAATTCACCCTGAAGCTTATTCACATAGGCACTGCGATTATCCATTAAATCGTAGTATTCACGGCATAGGTTACGGCAGTTTAGAGCAAGATCTGAAGGCATAAGTGAAACCTTTAAATCAGGTTTCAAACCAACCAAAGCAGCTTTTTTAGAATCAAAACGATCATTATGTACTTTTCGTATGTTGATGTTTGTGCTATTCTTAGTGATGATAGGATTAATAACCGAGCAGTTAAAACCCTTATCACGAAGATAGCAGAAGAGTGGGTAATGATAAATTCCCGTGGATTCGAGGAAAATGTGACTTTCCAAAGAATACAACTCTTCTGCTTCTTTTATTTTAGAAACAGCGGTTGTAAGGGAATCAATACTGTTATGTAGGATTTTGTAAGGTTTTCCTACGAATTGTTGGTTTGGAAGTGCTATAGACATCCATGAGAAATCAGCACCGATATCAATACCAACAGAGATGAATAAATCATCGAGATTAAAGAAAACTTTGTTTGACATGAGCAATAGCTCCTTTCTGATAGGAATCCATTTCCAATCTGGCAGGTACACAACCTAGCGCGTTATTCGGGTATGGCCTTCCGGCTCCCAACCAGCTAAAACATAAAACCCTGTCGAATGGACTAATTGACTTAATTACAGGTATCCACTGATAATCAGTGTCCCAAGGAGAAATACATTCTTTGTCCTATCCTAAGAGATGATACCTTATGTTTTATCTAGTGTCTATCAGGAACCGTCAGACATGATCATTATTATGGATAACATCTGATGAAGGAAGAATCCCTTCTTCTGTTATCTGATTTATAGAAACTTATTAACCAAGTAGTCTTGATTGACTACATCATTATTATACTAGGGAGAAAAATATATGAGCTTTGCACATTTACATGTTCATACAGAGTACAGTCTGCTGGACGGCTCCAATAAAATTAAAGAGTGTGTGGCGCGGGTCAAAGAGCTTGGAATGAACAGCGTGGCAATTACTGATCATGGCTGTATGTTCGGCGTGATCGACTTTTACCGTGCTGCCCGTGCTCAGGGAATCAAGCCGATCCTTGGCTGTGAAGTCTATGTGGCACCAGGATCCAGGTTTGACAAAGAGGCTGTAGGAAGCGGAGATGACAGATATTATCATCTGGTTCTCCTGGCAGAAAATGATGAAGGATACCACAATTTGATGAAAATTGTATCCCGTGGTTACACAGAAGGATATTATTATAAACCACGTGTGGATCTGGAGCTTTTGAGGGAATTTCACGAAGGAATCATTGCGCTTAGCGCGTGCCTGGCAGGTGAGGTTCAGAAAAATATCACAAGAGGCATGTACAGTGAAGGAAGAGCAGCAGCTCTTAGGTATGAGGAAATATTTGGAAAAGGGAATTTTTTCCTGGAGCTGCAGGATCATGGGATTCCGGAGCAGCAGACGGTCAATCAGGCATTGATGCGCATGTCACAGGAGACGGGAATTGAACTGGTAGCAACGAACGATATACATTATACTTATGCAGAAGATGCGCGGGCACATGATATTCTGCTCTGTATCCAGACAGGTAAGAAGTTGGCAGACGAGGATCGTATGCGCTATGAGGGCGGACAGTATTATATCAAGTCAGAAGAGGAAATGAAGAAGCTGTTCCCATATGCATTGCAGGCTCTTGAGAACACACAGAAGATTGCAGACCGTTGTGACGTGGAAATCGAATTTGGTGTGACCAAACTTCCAAAATACGATGTTCCGGATGGACTTTCCTCCTGGGAATATTTGAACAAATTGTGTTACGAAGGGCTGGAAAGACGTTACCCGAATCCTTCACAGGATTTGAAAGACAGACTGGACTATGAACTGTCAGTTATTCACAAGATGGGCTATGTCGATTATTTCCTGATTGTGTGGGATTTCATTCACTATGCAAGGTCACAGAAGATTATGGTCGGACCGGGACGTGGTTCCGGTGCCGGAAGTATTGTGGCGTATTGTTTGGAGATTACAAGTATTGATCCGATTAAATACCAGCTTCTGTTCGAACGTTTCCTGAATCCGGAGCGTGTGTCCATGCCCGACATTGACGTGGATTTCTGTTACGAGAGGCGTCAGGAAGTGATCGACTATGTAGGAAGAAAGTACGGCGCAGACCGAGTCGTTCAGATCGTCACATTTGGTACACTGGCTGCCAGAGGTGTGATTCGGGATGTAGGACGTGTGATGGATCTGCCGTATGCATTTGTAGATAATATAGCGAAGCTTATTCCGAAGGAGCTGAATATTACTTTGGATAAGGCACTCAAGACCAGCTCAGAACTTCGCAAGTCCTATGAGGAAGACTCACAGGTAAAAGAACTGATTGACATGTCCATGCGTCTGGAAGGACTTCCAAGACATACTTCCATGCATGCAGCCGGAGTTGTTATCAGCCAGAAGCCGGTAGAAGAATATGTGCCGCTGTCACTTGGATCAGATGGATCTGTAACGACTCAGTTCGTAGCGACCACGCTGGAAGAGCTGGGACTTTTGAAAATGGACTTTCTGGGGCTTCGCACCTTGACGGTGATTCGGGATGCAGAGAAGCTTGCAAGCTACAGTTCCGGAAAAGAGATCAACATTAACAAGATTAATTTTGACGATAAAGCAGTACTGGATTCTATTGGAACGGGAAAGACAGACGGTGTGTTCCAGTTAGAGAGTGCAGGAATGAAGAACTTTATGAAAGAGCTGAAACCGCAGAGCCTGGAAGATATTATCGCCGGAATTTCCCTGTATCGTCCGGGGCCGATGGATTTTATCCCTCAGTATATTAAAGGAAAAGAACATCCGGAGCTGATCACCTATGACTGCCCACAGCTAGAGCCGATCCTGTCGCCAACTTATGGCTGTATCGTCTATCAGGAGCAGGTTATGCAGATTGTGCGTGATCTGGCAGGATATACCCTTGGACGAAGCGACCTTGTGCGCCGCGCTATGTCCAAGAAGAAAGCCGATGTCATGGCAAAGGAACGCCAGAATTTTGTGTACGGAAATCCGGAGGAAGGTGTACCAGGCTGTATTGCAAATGGTATTGACGAGAAGACTGCCAATAAGATTTATGATGAAATGACAGATTTTGCCAAGTATGCGTTTAACAAATCCCATGCGGCAGCATATGCGGTCGTTTCTTACCAGACAGCATGGCTCAAATATTATTATCCAGTAGAGTATATGGCAGCTCTTATGACCTCAGTCATTGATAATCCAGGAAAGGTAGCCGAGTACATTTACAGTTGCCGCCAGATGGGGATCAAGATTCTGCCGCCGGACATTAACCATGGTTACAGCAGCTTTTCTGTAGATAACGGAAGTATCCGGTACGGACTGGCAGCGATCAAGAGCATCGGCAGACCAGTCATCAAAGAAATTGTTGCAGAGCGGAAAGCAAACGGAGAGTTTAAGAATCTGAAAGATTTCATTGAGCGGATGTCAGGAAAAGATATCAATAAGAGAACGATTGAGAACTTTATCAAATCCGGTGCATTTGACGAACTTGGAGGAACAAGAAAGCAATTCATGGTCATCTATGTACAGATTCTCGACCAGGTGAACCGGGAGAAGAAAAATTCCATGACAGGTCAGATGTCTCTTTTTGACATTGTAGGAGAAGAACAGAAATCCGAGTTCGATATTCCGCTGCCAAATGTAGGTGAATACGAGAAGTCTACGAAACTTGCTTTCGAAAAAGAAGTGCTTGGAATCTACTTAAGCGGACATCCGATGGAAGAGTACGAGGAGCAGTGGAGAAAAGGCATTTCCAAAACGACACAGGATTTCCAGTTTGATGAGGAATTGGGATTTTCAAGAGTCAGTGATGGCGCAGCAGAGATCATTGGTGGAATCATTGCGAGCAAGACAATCAAATACACGAAGAATAATAAGACCATGTGTTTCCTGACGATCGAAGATATTATGGGATCAGTAGAAGTCGTTGTATTTCCAAGAGATTATGAGCGCTATCATCAATATCTGGAAGAGGAAAATGTTGTCTTTGTTAAGGGACGGGTGTCTGAAGAGGATGAAGCCTCCAGCAAACTGATCTGTGAGAAAGTCATTCCATTTGGACAGAAGAAACAGGAACTCTGGATCCAGTATCCGGATAAAGAAACATTTCTTCAGGGAGAGAAGATGCTATATGATATGCTTGCATCTTCCGATGGAAATGATGAAGTTATAGTATATTGTAAGGCAGAGCGGGCGGTAAAACGCCTTCCATCTAACCGAAATGTGAATATAGAACCTGGATTACTAAGCAGGCTTATGAATTATTTTGGTGAATCTTGCGTAAAAGTGGTGGAAAAACCATTGAAAAACTAAGGCAATTCATATACAATGTAGCGTGAAAGGTTAAATAAATAACGAAATAAATATGTTGCTGATCAAAGAGGTGAAAAGCAACTCTACGATGGAGGAGAAGAATCATGGCAGAAAGAATCATTCGTACAATAGGTGTATTGACAAGTGGAGGAGATGCTCCGGGAATGAACGCGGCAATTCGTGCTGTTGTCAGAACTGCACTTGGAAAAGGTGTGAAAGTACGAGGCATCAGAAAAGGTTATAAGGGACTTCTCAATGAGGAAATCATCGATCTGGACGCAGGAGATGTATCAGACATTATTCAGCGTGGAGGTACAATTCTTCAGACGGCCCGTTGTAAAGAGATGATTACAGAAGAAGGTCAGCAGAAAGCAGCAGCTATCTGTAAAAAGTATGGAATTGACGGTCTGGTAGTAATTGGAGGAGACGGATCTTTCCGTGGAGCGCAGAAACTTGCATATCTTGGAGTGAATACGATTGGAGTTCCGGGAACCATCGATCTTGATATTGATTGTACAGAGTATACAATCGGATTTGACACAGCGGTAAATACAGCTATGGAGGCAATTGATAAAGTCCGTGATACATCTACTTCACACAGCAGATGTTCTATTATTGAAGTTATGGGACGTGATGCAGGATACCTGGCTCTGTGGTGCGGTATTGCAAATGGAGCTGAACGTATTCTCCTTCCTGAGGAAGAAGGATATGATATTGAGGATATTATCGATGATATAAAAGAGTCTAAAAAAAGAGGTAAGAAGAACTACATTATCATCAATGCAGAAGGTGTTGGTGATTCTGTGAATCTTGCAAAGACAATCGAAGAAAGAACAGGCATGGAGACAAGAGCAACTATCCTTGGACATATGCAGCGTGGTGGAAGCCCGACATGTAAAGACCGTGTATATGCATCTATCATGGGATCCATGGCAGTAGATCTTCTCTTAGAAGGAAAGACAAACCGTATCGTAGGTTACAGACACGGTGAATATGTAGATTTTGATATTGAGGAAGCACTTGGAATGCAGAAAGGAATCCCTGCATATCAGTACGAGATTTCCAAGAAGCTTTCTCTGTAAAGCCGGCAGGAATAGAAGTGATGATGTCCGCCGGACTTCGAGAATGAGGAAAGATAAAGATTTATGACGAAAAATGTATTAGTTACAATATCCGGACTTCATTATGATGACAGCGTGATGATGGTGCAGGAGGAGAACAGTAATGAGGCCAACTCCATAGAGGTGACAACTCCCGCCACCTATTATCTGAAAAATGGGAAACATTACATAGTTTATGATGAGGTCGTAGAGGGAATTCCGGGGACGATCAAGAATCGAATCAAAATTGATGAAGGAAAGCTTTTAGATATTACAAAAAGCGGAATTACTAATTCGCATATGGTATTTGAGACCGATAAGATTAATGTGACTCCATATCAGACTCCATACGGAGATCTGCTTCTTGGCACATATACGAAAGGTATGGATATACAGATTGAAGAGGAGCGCATCGAACTTCAGGTCAGATATTCTCTGGATATTAATGGAGACAAGGCCGCAGACTGCGATATCCGCATTCTGATAGAAGCGAATGAATAAGAAGGATAAAAAAATGAGTATAAAAAAGGGGCTGTGAAAAACAGCCTCTTTTTTTGGATTTTATTTTTTATGCTTTATTTTTTATCTTTTTTAAATCTGGCAAAAAATCCTTTTTTCTTCTCTGGTGTCTCCAGTGCACCACGCACGCCCTTAACGCCGGTAATGTAGATACCGCTTACTGTTGCTTTTACTTCTTTTTTAACAGGAATGAGCGGATAAATCTGAGCATCACACATCAGTGTCATAATTCTCGGTCCGACTTTCGCCTTGACAACCGGAACTTTAGAACGGCGGAGATACTTTGGAGTATTGTCGATGACAATCTGTGGAAGACCAGAATCTTTTAACTTCATCTTGCCCTTATCGATGATCAGCATAGATACTGTCTGTGCAACAGCATCTAACTGCTCCTGCTGTTCAGCCTGTTTTTTTTCAGCTTTCTTACCCAGGAAATACAGCACAACACAAGCGATTATCAGTACGACTAAAATTACCAGTAAAACAATCGATAATGTACTCACGAGTAACCCTCCTATATTTATCTAATGTCATTTACACAAATCACATTGTATCATTCTTTAACTGGAAGTGCAAGGAAAAACGTCAGTTACTGCGCGTGCAATTATGAAATATATGTGAAAAGTATTTGCAACATTTGGGAAATGTGTTATAACTAGAAGTGGCGTTTTTCCGAGCGTGAAAAGTAATTTTAAATTATAAAACGAAGTTTTAAAGGGGTAAGAAGATGAAGAAGAGATTAGCAGCACTTTTCTGTGCAACACTTGCAACTTCCATGATTCTTGTAGGATGTCAGGCAAGTAAAGGATTAGAGACAGACAATCTGAAAATCACACAGTATAAAGGCGTAGAAGTAAGCGCAGCAGATAAACCGGAAAAAGTGACAGATGACGATGTAGAACAGTATATTCAGTCTCAGCTTACAAGCTCTGCAACGACAACAGAAGTGACAGACCGCGCAGCGCAGAAGGGAGATACTGTAGATATCGCATTTGTAGGAACCATTGACGGAGAAGCATTTGACGGAGGCTCTTCTGATAGCTATTCACTGGAACTGGGTTCTGGAACGATGATCGATGGATTTGAAGACAGCATCATCGGACATAATGTGGGAGAGACGTTTGTATGGGACGGAAAATTCCCAGACGATTATCAGTCAACAGATCTTGCAGGAAAAGCATGTCAGTTTACGATTACTGTAAATTCTATCTCAGAGCAGAATGTACCGGAACTGACAGACGAGTGGGTTGCGAATAATTCTGAAAGTTCTAAGACTGTAAAAGAATATAAGAAAGAGATTAAAAAGACACTGGAAGATCAGAAGCAGGAAGACTATGACAGTACTTTGAAATCAGAGGCATGGCAGGCAGTAGTCGATAACACAACTGTTCAGAAGTACTCTAAGAAACAACAGGAGAAGATTGACGAGATGAAGAATTCTCTGATTGATTCTTACAAATCTTACGCAGAGAGTCAGGGAACTGATTATGAGACTTACATTACATCTTCTGGCCAGTATACAGTAGAGAGTTTTGAGCAGAAAGTGGAAGAGGCAGCTCAGGAGTCTGAGAAGCAGACCATGATCGCTGAGGCTATTGCAGACAAAGAGAAGATTAAATTAGATGACAAGACATACAAGAAGATGTTAAAAGAGTATGCTAAGACATATGGATTCGAAGATGGTGACGCCATGGAAAAGGCATATTCAAAAGATACTTTAAAAGAGGCAATGCTCACAGATCTGGTAAAAGACTGGCTGGTAGATAACTGTATCCAGAAAACAGATAATTAAGAATAAAATGAATCAATCGGAGATTGAAAATAAATATAACGAAAGAATAAAATATATCAATCAATGATTAATGCCATTAGACAATTAACAAGAAAGCACTGATTAATCAGATAACATATGATTTATCGGTGCTTTTTTTGTACTTTTAATAGAATAATTGGAAAATTATACTAATATATGTATAAAATTGCACAAGTAGAAGTGTAATATAAGCTTGAGTTACATGCATTATTTAGGTATAATAAAGAAAGCACGCTCATGGAAGGGCGTGTAAACTCAAGAAGAAAGGTGAGAGGGAAATGAACGAAAAGAATGAGTTTAAACCGTATATCCCGGCCGATAGGGTTATGCCGGAGCTTACGGTAACTTCCATTGTAATGGGAATGCTTCTGGCTGTAATTTTTGGTGCAGCAAACGCATATTTAGGACTTCGTGTAGGTATGACTGTATCTGCGTCTATTCCGGCAGCAGTTATCTCTATGGGAGTGATCCGCGTGATCATGAAGCGTAATTCCATTCTGGAAAGCAACATGGTTCAGACAATCGGTTCCGCCGGAGAGTCTCTGGCAGCAGGAGCCATCTTTACAATGCCGGCTCTGTTCCTTTGGGCAGAAGAGGGCCTGTGCGATATGCCAAGTCTTGTAGAGATTACACTGATCGCACTTTGTGGTGGAGTCCTTGGAGTACTCTTCATGGTACCACTTCGTAATGCGCTGATCGTAAAAGAGCATGAGACACTGCTTTACCCAGAGGGAACTGCTTGTGCAGACGTACTTCTGGCAGGAGAAGAAGGAGGAGCCAATGCTTCAACAGTATTCTCCGGTATGGGACTCGCAGCAGCATTTAAATTCGTTGTAGACGGACTGAAAGTACTTCCGTCTGACGTAGCATTTGCATTTAAGTCATTCAAAGGTGAGATTGGTATGGAAGTATATCCGGCACTTCTCGGTGTTGGTTATATCGTAGGACCACAGATCGCTTCCTACATGTTTGTAGGATCTATAATCGGCTGGATGGTGATCATTCCTCTGATTTGTCTGTTCGGACCAGATACATGGCTTTATCCGGCAGATGTAGGAACAACAATTGCTGATCTTTATGCAGCTGGCGGAGCAGCAAAAATCTGGAGTACATATGTAAAATATATCGGTGCAGGAGCAATCGCTACAGGAGGAATTATCTCCCTGATCAAATCTCTGCCACTGATCATTACAACATTCCGTGACTCTATTAAGAGCATGAAAGGTGGAAAGAATACCAATACAGCTCGTACAGCTCAGGATCTTCCAATGCAGATGATTCTGTTCGGAATCGTAGCTATGATTCTTATCATCTGGGTAGTGCCTGCAATTCCGGTAACATTACTTGGAGCAGCAATTATCGTAGTATTTGGTTTCTTCTTTGCAACTGTATCCTCCCGTATGGTAGGTCTTGTAGGAAGTTCTAACAACCCGGTTTCCGGTATGGCTATCGCTACACTTCTGATTGCTACAATGTCAATCAAAGCAAGCGGTAAGACAGGAATCGACGGTATGACAGCAGCTATTGCAATCGGATCAGTTATCTGTATCGTAGCAGCTATCGCCGGTGATACATCACAGGATCTGAAGACAGGATACCTGCTTGGTGCAACACCTAAGAAACAGCAGATGGGTGAAATTATCGGAGTTATTGTATCCGGTCTTGCAATCGGAGGAGTTCTTTATCTTCTGAATGCAGCATGGGGATACGGCGGAGCAGAAGTACCGGCACCACAGGCAACACTGATGAAGATGATCGTAGAGGGAATCATGGGTGGAAACCTTCCATGGAACCTGGTATTTATCGGAGTATTCTTAGCAATTGCACTTGAGATCTTAAGAGTACCGGTTATGCCATTTGCTATCGGTCTGTATCTTCCAATTTACCTGAATGCATCCATCATGATCGGTGGTGTTGTTCGTATGTTCATGGATCGTCGTAAAAATGTTGACGAGGAGACAAAGACAAAGCAGACAACAGACGGAACACTGTATTGTGCAGGTATGATCGCAGGAGAAGGACTTGTAGGAATCCTGCTTGCAATCTTCGCAGTATTTGGAATTAACGTAAGTATCGGAGAAAGTGTAAACTTTGGTAACATCGGTGGAGTTGTACTGATGGTTATCATGATCTTATGCCTTCTGAAATTCTCTCTTTGGAAAAAGAGTAAAGAGAAATAATGAAAAAGAATAAGAAAAATAAGCAGCAGATTAATTATCTTGACCTGATTCCGGTGAGACCGGAAAAACTCGGCTGGCATATAGACCGCCGGGAACGGGTTGTATTAGAAGTGAAGAATGAAGGCTTTTTCAATCGGATCGCACAGACATATTTCCGCAGACCACAGACGACGAAAGTTCATCTGGATGTGCAGGGAAGTTATCTGTGGCCGTTGATCGACGGGGAGCGGACAGTGATGGAACTGGCCGCTCTTCAGAAAGAACATTTTGGAGAAGCAGCAGAGCCGCTGTATCCAAGAATTGTGAAATATTTTCAGATTTTAGAGAGTTATCATTTTATCAGCTTTAAAAATATGGAAAAATAATTATCTGTACTGCAGATATTCGAGAAACCGCTTTACCGCAAGGGAAGCGGTTTTCTTGCTTCTAAGAGCCAGCCCTACACGGCGGTAAGCCGGAACATCTAATTCTTTTGTGAGAATGTGATAAGGGATTCGTTGCAGGATCAGTTGTGGAAGCACACTGATGCCAAGCCCCTTTTCGACCATGGACATAATTGCGTAATCATCCCATGTCATAATATGTACCTTCGGATTCAACCCACAATTACTAAAGATGTCTGTGGCATCAGAATTAGCCCCTCTGGAAAGAAGGAGAAATGGAGCAGATACCAGTTCTTGAACGGGGAATTTTTTACAGTCTGCCAGTGGATGATGTTCAGGTATAACAGCCATCAGCGGGTCAGCTTCTAAAAAAATAGTTTCCAGTTCAGGATTTATTGTCGGGAGGCGTAAAAATCCACAGTCCACCCGGCCGGAAACAATCCAATTTTCAATTTCGGCGTAATCACCAAGTAGAAGTTCAAAATCAATATTCGGAAAATCTTTCTGAAACTGTTGGATTATATTCGGCAGCCAATGTGTGGCAACACTGGAAAATGTACCAATTCGAATCAGACCAGACTGCAGGCCATGGAGCTCATCCACCTGCATCTGCAGCTTTTTATATTCGGCACAGACATTCTGTGCGTAAGGAAGAAGTCTCAGTCCATCAGAAGTCAGACGGACACCACCCCTGCCGCGTTCCAGAAGAATAATATTCCATTCCTGTTCCAGATCGCCGATCATCCGGCTGATCCCGGACTGGGAGTAGGAGAGTGCTTCGGCAGCTTTTGTGAAACTGCCATATTCAACAGCCTTAAGAAAGGCCTGGTATTTTTGTATGTTGACGTCCATATGGGCTGCCACTCAAAATATGTTTAAATATACTCAAACACATCGAGAAATTGAAGTCCTCACGAATACTTCTTACTGCTTCATTGTGTATGTTTTGACGATTGCAGGCAATACGCTACTCACAGGTTCTTGTACACTCCACAGTCGTTAATTCCCGAAATAGCCTTCGGTACATACTTACATTTGCTTTTCATTATGCAATCTTGTAAGTTTTAGCATCTTTTAAATTAAGTGCCGCATTGAGATCCCTGTCTGCAACATAGCCACATTCACATCTGTAAATTCTATCTGAAAGCTTTAAATTTTTCCTGATAGAACCACAATGGTGACATGTCTTTGAAGATGGATAAAATCTATCTGCTACCCTTAATTCAATGCCTTTTTCATCGCACTTGGCTTTAAGCCTTTTTCTAAATTCATAAAACTTCTGAGATGCAACAGCTTTTGAAAGACACCTGTTTTTCATCATTCCTTTTACATTTAAATCTTCAATCGTTATGTAAGACGGTTTGGTTTTCACTATCTCAGCGATTGTCTTGTTAATGTAATCAGTACGGATATTATCCATTTTATGATGAAGTTTTTGTACCTTAAGCTTTTGTTTCTGTATATTTGCTCTTTGAGTGGACTCTCCTTTCTTTAAATTTTCATACTTTCGGGAAAGACTTCTCTGTTCCCGGATCAGTTGTTTTTCAAGTTTCTTTAATCCTGCCGATTTGTTGATGTTCCTGTATGTCTTTCCATTTGAAATAATAGCAAAATCTTTTAGCCCGAGGTCTATACCGATTCCCTCGTTTAAGTTATTGTTAATATTGACATCGGGAATCTCTACAAGAACAGAAACATAAAATCTGCCAGCCTTAACAGACACTGTACCACTTCTGATCATATATCCATCCTTTGTTGTTGGGATATATCCTTTTTCTTTGATACGGATCCAGCCCAGAGTTGGAATCTTAAGTCTGTGCCTTTCGCATTGACAATCCTTTGGGTTATTTCTGACGAAATACATTTTCACATCAGATTTACCTTTCTTTTTAAATTTAGGAAAATCACTCTGATGTTTAAAAAATCTTGTAAAAGCAGCACATCCATCTTCGATAGACTTTTTTACGGCTTTTGAATACACTTCCCTGATCCATGTTTTGTCAGGATTATCTGGAATGTATTCGTTGTTAAGCCATAGGCTAAAGCTCTTACCAGTCATAAACTTTTCACCATTATCATGCAGGGCTTTGTTGTGACCAAGGTAGAAGTTATAAACATATCGGCAAGTGCCTATCGTCTTGCGGATTCGGGCTTTCTGTTCTTCAGTTGGGTTGATTTCCGTCTTGAAGCTCTTTAGCAATCTCTTTATCCCTTTCTATTTGTTTTTTATACTTACGAAGTCCGTACAATCTACAGGAAAAAACATGAAGTATAGATACAATATCCTGTACAAGTTCTTCTTTCGGTGATAGTTCTTCATTGTTCACTATTACTATAGTTGTATTGAACTTCATACAGAATTTTTCAAACCAGTCATATCCAAATCTGATAAATCTGTCTTTATGTGTAACTATGATGGTTTTAATTTTTTGTTCCATTACTTCATCTAACAGCTGATTCCACTTTTTACGGTTATAGTTTAAACCACTGCCATAATCTTCAATACATTGGTCTACAAT
>PVML01017726.1_pt1 | contig 149608 bp, 124 predicted proteins | sample 1853371 | NCBI WGS metagenome assembly PVML01 (sample SAMN08533508, study PRJNA380276) | Human gut metagenome, whole genome shotgun sequencing project. | isolation source: participant 1, chromium library | host: Homo sapiens | collected 2017 | reverse complement strand
CTAACTTGACATTCGCTCCACGGAAAACCTGCCTTATGGTGGGCAGCAACCTCTCGCTTCTTTGCTATCATGTCACAGCTTTTCAAGGATAGCATATGTTTACAGGAAATGCAAGTACTTTTTTAAATTTTTTTAAATTTCCCCCAGACGGGGAAACAGCTGAAAAAACTCCCTTTCTGAAGGATCCCGGCTTCATCCCGGATCTTCTGTCCTATCAGAAAAGGAGTTTCTTCTATAATAATACGTTTCTCTTTAAAATCAATCCTCAAGACACAGCGGTTCGAGAGGCTCTGTCACATAGGAATCAATATCAGGATCATCATCTGCCGTACTTAAGATTCCCGATGAAGTCGTCTTAAACTTTACTCCGTCGCTATTCTTCACCGTGGTTCCCTTCATAAGCTTTCCCGAACCGTTGACTACATAATTTCCACCGTCCACCCGATAGCAGACATACTTCTGGCCGTCCTCAGCCGTTTGAAGCTTTCCTTTATAATAGAGACGGCCGTCCCGTACTCCCGTATATCCCCGTCCGTTATCGCTGAAATAGTAATCCGCTTTGGTTCCGTCATCCTCCTCTACGCTCATCTTTCCCTTCTGCACGCAGCTCTCGCTCTTGCTTCCAAAATAATAAGCAGTCCAGTCATCCTCACCGGAGCCTGTATAAACCTTTCGCAGTCCGTACACCGGATTTCCTTTTTCATTAAACAGATAAGTCTTTCCATTGATACGCGTCAGATCCTGTGTATCCAGACGGTCCGAATCTGCCGCCTTTGGCTTTCCGTTATTGGAAAAATAAAACCATTCCACATCGCCGTCATATCCGTCCAGATCCTCCGGCGGCTCGATGGAATACCAGCCGATCCGCGCCTTTCCGTCAGAGCCAAAATACATATAATCCTGAATCCCGCCGTCCCCATTATCCCGGACGTCCTTCCAGCCGATCTGCAAAATGCCGTCCTCGTCAAAGCAGTAATACGTTCCGTCAATCTTGCGGGTACCGTAATCATCTCCGGAATTGTCATCACTGGGAACATATTTCTTTCCATTGGTGCCAAAATAGAACCAGTAGCAGCCGTCCTCCCCGTACTCCACATTTCCCGTATCGTATCCGGGAACTACCTTGTTGATCTCTTCATCATATTCATCCGGAGGAATCAGCTTCTGCCAGCCTGTACGCATCACGCCGTCATCACCGGTATAATAGGTGTCATCCAGGATCCACCCCCGCTCCATGGCGCCGTTGCTGTCAAAATGATACCACTTGTCCGAAATTTTTTTCCAGGTATCCTCTACCTTCTTTCCGGAAGCCGAGAAATAATACCATTCGTCTTCTCCATCATCCTCAGGCACATGAAGCCATTTTTCTGTAACCATGATACCGTTGCTGTCTACATAGTATTCTCCGTCCACCCAGGAGTTGACCGCCATGGTCCCGTTTCCGTCCAGATAACGCCACTGCCCATCCGCTCCCTTTTTCCAATCGTTGTAGACTTTATTTCCATTGCTGTCATAATAGACCCAGTTTCCCTCTGCTTCCGCCCAGCCTTCTGCCCACGCTGTCAGATTGACTGTACCAGCCGACAGAAGAACCGCCGCAAGACACATTGCCGTCATCTTCCTCTTCATACACGCCTCTTTCTCCTTAAACGCCCTTCTTTCTTGAAAGAAATGCTTCTTTAAGGCCCTCATCTGCCTTCTATTGTATCAGGGGTTCTGCGTTCTTTCAACCGGAATTACCTTTCAATTCTATTACGAAAAACGTCTGCGGCATTTGAATCTCCCCCGCGGTCCGTTTTTAACATATTCCCCTCAAAAAAGAAACGGGCCGGACTCCCAGACGGAAGCCAGCCCATTTTCTATTAAATACTTTGATGAACGATTCGATTATTTCAGCATCTTCTTCATCTCATCTGCAACGAACTGTACCTTTGTACCCACAATTACCTGAATGGAATTCTTGCCTGGGCGGATCACACCAGCTACGCCTGCGGATTTGATCTTCTTCTCATCTACTACACTCTGATCCTTGATCTCCAGTCTCAGTCTTGTGATGCAGTTTTCCAGAGATTTTACATTTTCCTTGCCGCCAAGTCCTTCCAGAATCACAGAAGCAACCTCTGTATAATTGTTGTTTGCCAGAACAGCAGACTTCTCAGCCTCCAGATCATCATCATCCTCGCGGCCCGGAGTCTTTAAATCAAACTTTACAATAGCAAAGCGGAATACCACATAGAATACCAGGAATGCTGCGATACCCAGCGGAAGGATCATCCATGTCTTCTGAGCTGCCGGAAGGGATGCGGAGAAGAACAGGTCAGTTGCGCCCGCGGAGAAGCTGAAGCCTGCGCGGAATCCAAGAATAGTTGTAACTGTGGTGAAAATTCCGTACAGCAGAGCGTAAACTACATACAGGCCGGGAGCCAGAAACATAAATCCAAACTCAAAGGGTTCTGTAACACCGCAGACAAATGCGCTGAGGGCTGCAGAAGCAACCAGACCGATCGCAACTTTTTTCTTTGTGCTCTTTGCTGTCTGAACCATAGCCAAAGCAGCGCCTGGGATACCTAACATCATACATGGGAAGAAACCGGACATATACATACCAAGGCTCCATGTAACATCTGCAGATGTCTCGCCTGCCCAGAAATGGGACAGATCGCCCAGACCAATGGTATCAAACCAGAATACATTGTTTAATGCGTGATGCAGACCGGTTGGGATCAGCAGACGATTTAAGAATGCATAAATACCTGCGCCGATCGCGCCCATGCCTGCAATACCGTTTCCGATTGCAACCAGACCGCCGAACAGAACCGGCCATACGAAAAGCAGGATAACAGAGGTGATAATTGCCACTACGCCTGCAATGATGGTTACGCAGCGCTTGCCACTGAAGAAGGACAGCCAGTCTGGAAGCTGTGTTCCCTTAAACTTGTTGTAGCAGGTAGAACCGATGATACCGGAAAGAATACCGATAAATGGGTTTGCGATCTTGCTGAATGCCAGAGTCGTCTGCTGATCCTCAGCGATCGACGGCATCAGGGTAGTCACTACGCCTGTGGATAAAAGAGAGGTGATCATCAGCCAGGAAGCCAGAGCTGCAAGTCCGCCTGTACCGTCATGATCCTCAGATAACCCAACACCCACACCGATTACAAACAGGATCGCCATATTGTCAATCAGAGCGCCGCCTGCCTTTACCAGAAGGAAACCAATCTGCTGAAGGATTCCTTCAACCTCACCGCCCTGCATGGTAGACGGGCAGAGATAATATCCGATTCCCATCAGGATACCACAGATCGGCAGACATGCTACAGGAAGCATCAGGGCCTTACCCAGTTTTTGTAAATACTTCATACTATGTACTCCTTTCTTTTATGGGAAATTTCCTTTTCGAATACTCTCCCATACTTGACCTAATGGATGATCCATTTGTGAAAATAAAAAACCGTTTTGTCTGATGGACGGACACGAATTAACAATTCATTTATAATTCCTCAACAAATACGGCCTTTTTGCATTGAAAAAATTTTCTTTTTAATCAATAACTTTCACTGGATTTTTCCATTTCTACTGACATAATATCAACATTTTATAAAAAAGTCAATCTGATTTTATATTTTTTTAATAATTCATACAGAAACTTTCAATTGTCTTTTCTTTATCTTTTGAAACCCACAGCACAGCGCTTGACGATGCAGTATTATTTGGACTATACTCATTAGGAATCAATCACAAAAACAGCGCCGTGCGCCGACACGGGCACTATATAATTCTGAAAGAAATGAGGTTTATCAATTTATGTGGCTTGCAGATGGATGGAACGATTATGAAGTGATCGACTGCTCTAAGGGCGAAAAGCTGGAGCGCTGGGGGGACTATCTCTTAGTGCGTCCCGACCCCCAGGTAATCTGGGATACGCCAAAAACTCACCGCGGATGGAAAAAAATGAACGGGCATTACCACCGCAGCAGCAAAGGCGGAGGCGAATGGGAATTTTTTGACCTGCCCCAGCAGTGGACCATTAATTACAAGGAACTGACCTTCAATTTAAAACCCTTCAGTTTTAAGCACACCGGCCTGTTTCCCGAGCAGGCTGCAAACTGGGACTGGTTTGGTGAAAAGATCCGCAGGGCCGGACGCCCTGTCAAGGTATTAAACCTGTTTGCCTACACCGGAGGCGCTACCCTGGCAGCCGCCAAGGCCGGAGCCAGCGTCACTCATGTAGACGCTTCCAAGGGCATGGTAACATGGGCCAAGGAAAACGCCCATTCCTCCGACCTTGCAGACGCCTCCATCCGCTGGATCGTAGATGACTGCGTTAAATTCGTAGAACGCGAAATCCGCAGAGGGAACCACTACGACGCCATCATCATGGATCCGCCCTCCTATGGGCGCGGTCCAAAAGGAGAAATCTGGAAAATCGAGGATGCGATCCATCCTCTGGTAAAGCTGTGCGTACAGCTCTTATCCGAAGATCCCCTTTTCTTCCTCATCAACTCCTACACCACCGGCCTTGCCCCTTCCGTTCTTTCCTATATGATGGGCGTAGAAATCGTACCGAAATTCGGCGGAACCGTCAAAGCCGACGAAGTAGGACTGCCCGTATCCCAAAACGGACTCACTCTCCCCTGCGGAGCTTCCGGACGCTGGGAGAAGTAAGAGAAATGCTGGAGAAATGCTGGAGAAACGCCGGAAGAAACATATCTCCGTTCAGGCGCGCTCTCGCTCGTGGAAATACGCAGCGGTACTAAGCTCGAAAAAACCTCGCTAAGTACCGGCGTCTTTCCACGGCCTTCACCAGAGATATGTTTCTTCCGGCTGGTGGCTCCTTGAATAGAGTAATAAGGTGCTCTCTGGCATAGGTTTTTCAGAAAGTCAAGGGAATTACCATCCCTCCCGAAGGGTATTCCCAAGCAGAAGCCATCCTCTCCAGGCGCATTGCGGAGGGGCGTGTCTGTCTTGGGGGGGGGATGGGTGTTAAGGGGAAGGGTGGCAACTGTCTGAGCGAAAGCGAGTTTTGCCATCCTTCCCCTTGTTTTTAACCCATTCCCGGCCTCCTAGACAGGACTAGTGTACTGTCCCATTTACTTTCAGTATAATGACGCAGAATGAATTTTCAGCCTGCAAGGCGGAGGAATGAGGCGATGCGGTGGCATCGTCGATTGACGACAACGCAGCAGATGGAAATTCAGGCAAGTCATTATACGAAATGTGAGTGAGACAGCACACTACCCCCGTAGCCCCAGCGCCTGGAGGGGATGGCTTCTGCGGCCCCTACTGCAGCAGCTTCTGCACATCCAACGCCCCCCATCCCTGCTGATTTCTGGGAAGACCCAGATCTATGGCCCGTTCTCTGAGGCGGAGTTTTACATCCCGGTTGGTCATATCTGGGTATTTTTCCAGCAAAAGGGCAATGGCTCCTGATACCAAAGGCGTAGACATACTGGTGCCTGATTTGGCAAAATATGCTCCCGCCTCGTTCCCGCAGCTTACGATCCCGCATCCCGGCGCTACGATATCCGGCTTGCAAATGCAGCTGGCAGTAGGGCCACGGCCGGAGTAATCTACCATCCTGTTTCCCATCACCTCTACTTCCTTATGGTCGTCTGAACAGCCTACCGTTATGACTTTTCGGCTGATTCCCGGCGTGGTGACTGTCATAGGGCCGGGGCCGTGATTTCCGGCTGCCACAACGACCACCAGGCCATCATCCCAGGCCGCGTTTACCCCTTTAACAAGGGCAGAATTTTCCGTCATATCTCTCTTTGACAGAGAACCTACCGAAATATTTACAATCCGGATTCCCAAAAACTCTTTGTGGGAGCGGATCCAGCGGAGTCCGGAAAGCACATCTGAAGCATATCCATTTCCCCGATGGTCTAATACCTTTACGGAGATAATAGAGCAGCCAGGAGCCACTCCCCGGTATTTTCCTTCCATGGAAGCCCCGCTCCCTCCGATCATGGCGGCAACATGGGTTCCATGGCCATTGTCATCATAGGGTCTGTCTTTCCTGCGGACAAAATCCGCAAATCCCTTTACTCTATCCTTTAAATCCTCATGGAGAAAGATTCCCGTATCCAGGACAGCTACGCCTATGCCCCGTCCTGTGATCCCCATGGAATAAACCTGGTCGCAGTGAATATCCACTCTGGCTCGATTCACATCTTAAATACTCCTTTTTTGTTAGCCTATTCCACAGAGACATTCCATGTGCAGCCTGCACTGTTCCCTGAAACAGAAAAAACTCCGTACACCTGGTACGGAGCTTTTTTCTTAGGATTTAGGATTTTCAAAAAGGGTTGAAGGATAGTTATTAAACTTTCGTGCATTTCTTATGTACTTAGTATATCATGCCATCCCTGAAAATGTTTGAATGTTCTTTGAATAGATTATTAAGAAAATCTTAATTATCCTTTCTTAAGGGAAGCCAGACGAATTTTCAGCCGCTCTCTGTCACCGTCTGCAAAACAGTATCCATCCATGCCACAGGCTTTTGCACCCTGAATATTCCGTTCCAGATCATCGATAAAGAAACATTCCTCAGGCTTTAAACCAAAACGTTCAAAAAAATGCTCATACATTTCCTTCTGAGGCTTCATGCATTTTACTTCTGCGGAAAAGAAAATACCGTCAAAGCAGTCAATGGCCGGGATTACCTGATGATAGCAGGTCAAAAGGCGCACCGATGCATTGGAACAAAGATAGATGCGGTACCCCTCTTCCTTTAATTCCCTAACAAGTTCTTCCATCCCCTCTTTATGGTACATATTGTATTCATGCCAGTGGGCAAAGCTTTTTCTCGCCAGTTCCTTCTCCTCCTCCGTATCCAGCCGCGCCAGTATCTGGCTTAAACCTTCTTCCTCGGAAATAATCCCCATATCCAGCATAAGCCATTCCGGAGATACAAATACAGCCGTGCTGACCTTGCGGATCAGAGCCTCGTCTTCTGAAAAATGGCGGCAGACCCGGTCTCCCTCATATTCCACCAGTACCTTTCCCATATCAAATACGATATTTTTGATCATGATTCCTCTCCTTATTTACGTAAAAAGGGATGCCGAAAACCCGTAAGCTTTCCGGCATCCCCCTCAGTGACATTTATTTTGTCTCCGGCTTTTCAACCTGAACGATAGCAACCTTCTGCATCGGAATACGGCAGTTTTTGTTGCTGCCAAACTCTACGATCACTGTGTCATCGGTCATATCGATGATCACTCCGTAAAATCCGCTGCTTGTCAGGATGGTATCTCCAACAGCAACGCTTGCAAGCAGCTCCTGCTGTTTCTGTCTCTCTTTTTTCTGGGGACGAATTGCCATAAAATAAACAAGTGCTCCCAGGAAAATAATATAGAGAATAATTCCTCCCATTCCAGCCATGGTGTTTCCTCCTTCATACCTGCTGCTACATTGCCCCAGCAGTTTCTTTTATCAATCCTTCTGACCTGCCATGCCGGCCAGCTTAGCGGCTTTGTACTCGCTGTAGCGGTGTTCTTCAATGGCTTCCCGGATCTCTTCCATCATTTTATTATAAAAATACAAATTATGCAAGGTACATAATCTCATTCCCAGCATTTCTTTTGCCTTTAACAGATGGCGTATATATGCACGGCTGTAGGAACGGCAGGCAGGACACTGACAGCCTTCCTCAATCGGCCGGTGATCCAGCTCATATTTCTGGTTGAACAGATTCAGTTTGCCATGATTGGTATACACATGACCATGACGTCCGTTTCTGGACGGATAAACACAGTCAAAGAAATCAACCCCTCTGTCTACAGCCTCTAAAATATTGGCAGGAGTACCTACTCCCATAAGATAAACCGGTTTTTCCTCCGGCAGATGAGGAACAGTTACATCCAGAATGTGGTACATTTCCTCATGGGTCTCGCCTACGGCAAGTCCGCCGATGGCATAGCCGTCCAGATCCATCTCACGGATCTTTTTGGCATGGTCAATACGGATCTCATCAATCACACCGCCCTGGTTAATACCAAACAGAAGCTGTTCCCGGTTTACTGTATCCGGAAGAGAATTTAAACGGACCATCTCTGTTTTACACCGCTTCAGCCAGCGTGTTGTACGGTCTACAGACTTTCTGATATAGTCATAATCTGCATGGCTTGGCGGACATTCGTCAAAGGCCATGGCAATGGTAGAACCCAGATTGGACTGGATCTGCATACTCTCCTCAGGGCCCATAAAGATCTTATGTCCGTCAATATGAGAGCTGAAATATACGCCCTCTTCCTTTATCTTTCTCAGATCTGTCAGAGAAAATACCTGAAAACCGCCGGAATCTGTAAGAATAGGCTTGTCCCAGTTCATAAACCTGTGCAGTCCTCCAAATTCCCGGATCAGCTTATCTCCAGTACGTACATGGAGATGGTATGTGTTGGACAGCTCTACCTGAGTGCCGATCTGGCGCAGATCGTCTGTAGATACAGCACCCTTGATCGCGCCTACTGTTCCTACATTCATAAACACCGGAGTCTGGATTGTACCGTGAACTGTTTCCATCACCGCACGCTTAGCCCGCCCATCCTTTGTAATTACCTGATATTTCATAAATTATTCCTCGTCAGCCAGAGCTGCTTTGATCATGATCGCGCACTCGATCCGTTTTTTCTGCATCTCGCAGCCGATCTCATATGCGCCGTTAATGGAACCGCTGAAATTGTAGGAATTGGCACTGCAGCCGCCGCTGCAGTAGAATCTGGCAAAGCAATCCTTGCAGCTTTCCTTTGCATATACGTTGCAAAGCTTAAACTCATTGCGTATTTCCTCATTTACAATGCCCGTATCTACGTTGCCCAGAAGGAACTCCTCATTTCCTACAAACTGATGGCAGGGGTAGAGATCACCCCATGGAGTAACAGCCAGATACTCTGTACCTGAACCACAGCCAGCCATACGCTTTGCAACACAGGGGCCTGCATTTAAGTCAATCATAAAGTGGAAGAAATTGAAGCCTCTTCCTTCTTTTTTACGCTTGATGTATTCTACTGCCAGCTTATCATACTCCTCAAGGATCTGGGGAATATCTTCCTCACGGATAGCGTAGTCCATCTCAGGTTCTGCAACAACCGGCTCCATGGACATCTGCTTAAAGCCCAGATCTGCATAGTGAAGCACATCCTTTGAAAAATCCAGGTTGTTTCTGGTAAAGGTGCCGCGGACATAGTAATCCATCTGGCCTCTGCTCTCAGCAAACTTCTGGAACTTTGGTACGATCAGGTCATAGCTTCCTGAACCGTTTCGGAAAGGACGCATCTTATCATTGACCTCCGGACGTCCGTCCAGGCTGAGAACCACATTACTCATCTCACGGTTGCAGAACTCCATAATCTCATCATTCAGGAGCACACCGTTAGTAGTAAGAGTAAAACGGAAACGCTTATTGTGAGCCTCCTCCTGGGAGCGGCCGTACTCTACCAGCTGCTTTACTACCTTCCAGTTTAAAAGGGGCTCGCCGCCGAAGAAATCAACCTCCAGATTCCGTCTGTTTCCAGAATTGGCAATCAGGAAATCCAGAGCCTTTTTTCCCACCTCAAAGCTCATAAGAGCACGGCGGCCGTGATACTCGCCCTCGTCTGCAAAGCAGTAGCGGCAGGCCAGATTGCAGTCATGGGCAATGTGCAGGCAGAGAGCCTTTACCACTGTCTTTCTCTTCTTAAAGTCCATTACAAAATTCTTGTAAATGTCCTGAGTTAAAAGCTGCTCTGCATCAATGAGCTGCTGGATGTCCTCCAACGCCTCTGTCACTTCTTTTTCACTGTAAACTGCATCCAGTGTCTCATGAACCTTTGCAGTCACTTCTGCCGGAAGAGCCTGTGGCTTTTCCAGCTCCGGAATCTGCTCTGCCACCGCCTTGATGGCGTCATAGACAACCGGATCTACCACATGGACGGAACCGCTGTTTACGTCCAGAACAATATGATAACCATTGTTAATATACTGATGAATCAAAATTTATACTCTCTCTTTCTAAGGGCTGTCTGCCCCATATCTTTTACAGCAAAGGAAAGCCCCTATAATCCCGGTGACCATAGGGGCTTTGCAGCATAGGAAACGGACGCCGGATCAGCGGTCAGCGTTCTCGCAGCTCTGGTTTCCTACTGTACAGGAAGTCTTGCATGCAGACTGGCAGGAAGTCTGGCACTCGCCGCATCCGCCCTTCTTCATCGTATCCTTTAAGGTATTGGTATTCAAAGTCTTAACGTGCTTCATATCAGAGTACCTCCTTTTTTCCTTGTTTCTGTCCCTGAGGATATGCCCCAGAAACCGTTATCGTATGAATTATAACACAGCTTTCAGGGGCTTGCAATGGGATTTTGCTCCTGCCTGTCATATTTGTCTTCTCAATGGGATATATTTACACCATATCAATCATACCAGGAGGGATCCCTATGGAAAACGGCATTGTAAAACCCATGCTCCGCTCCCTTTTGATCTCCTACGTCCTCTCAGGGCTTCTGCTCGGCGCTCTGGCCTTTGCCCTGTATAAGCTGCGTTTAAAGGAAGGACAGGTAAATCTCATGGTCTATCTCGTCTATCTGGCCGCCTGTCTGGCAGGCGGAGCAGCAGCAGGAAAACGTCTGCGCCAGAGAAGGTTCTTCTGGGGACTGCTGTCAGGACTTTTTTACTTTCTCATCCTCTTCGCGGTCTCCTGGGCCATGAACCCCTGGTCCGCCCTTGACACAGAACGCTCCGTCACCGTAATGGCTGTCTGCGCCCTGGGAGGGATGCTTGGCGGAATGTTTTCTGCCTAAATCAATCTACTTTCTTTTTAAACTCCTCTCCCATTTCGCCTAAAAGAAACAAAGCTGTACCCAAAAATACAAACAGATCCCCAAGATTAAATACCACCTTCTTAATCCCTGGTAGTGAAAATGAAAAATAGTCCACCACATATCCCCGTTTAAAACGGTCATACAGGTTGCTTAACGCGCCTCCCAAAACCATAGAAAGCCCCACCTTCTGAATCCCGCAGCCCTTTCTCACCAAAAGCATGGAAAGCGCGCCGGCCACAGCAGAGGAAACAGCCAGAGGAACCGCTGTTACCAGCTGTGGCTTTTCCTTTAAAAAACCAAAAGGAAACCCATAATTATGATTCCTGTGAATACGGATCCGTCCCTTCGCTCCCGGCAGATCCCTTGGAAACTCCCCATCCGTTTCCTGCTCGATCTCACTCTTCATCCCCTGATCCAAAGCCGCAATCCCTCCCACAAGCCAAATCAGATACTTCATGCCAATCCCTCCTCTGTCAAATTTAATCTCTATCCTCATTCTACAACATCCTCCAAAAAACATCTACCCATTTCCCCACCAATTTCTCAACCCTCCCACCTCCCCCAGCCAGAAGTGAGGTTTCTGTCCTGCCTTCTGAGCGACTTTGCAGGCTGTTAGAATGACTTAGAGGATAAAATTTTTCGTTAAGAGCCATATCAAACCTGTCCGAGCGCAGCGAGTTTTTGATATGGCTCTTGCTTTTAGAAAAATTTCAGCCTCTTAGACATTCTTACAGCCGGAAACCGGAGCTCAGAAGGCAGGACAGAAACCGGACTCCCCGCATATACTAATCAAAACCCTCTTCCGGAGCCGTCCTTCCCATGCCCGACTGCCCTTTTAATCCCGCCGCTGAAAACATAGCCGATCTGATCTACCGCTTCGGATCTCTGCAATCTGAACGCTGGAACAACACGTCCTCCCTGTGTGCAGACTATGTGAGCAGCGATTATATCATTCTCCATATGCCTCTCACTCCTGATGCCGTATCCATGCGTGTACACCCCTACTATATGATTCCCTCGCTGTTTTCCCCTTTGGATTACAATGCCATGGAGGCATCAGGAATCCTCTCAGCCTTTAACTCCCCTGCACTTAACAACCAGGGAAAGGGCGTTCTCATTGGCCTGGTAGACACAGGAATTGATTACCGCTCTCCCCTATTTCAAAATCCCGACGGCACGACCCGTATTGCCGGAATCTGGGATCAGTCGGTTCCCATCGAGGAAGATGTACTGCCAGCCGGTGTGCCGGATTACTATCCAATGGGAGGATCCTCCTACGGCACGGAATACACCAGAGAACAGATCAACGAAGCTCTCGCCTCTGACGATCCCCTCTCCCTGGTTCCCACACAGGATACCATAGGACACGGCACCTTTCTGGCCGGACTGGCTGCAGGCAGCTCCATACCTCAGGAGAATTTTACGGGAGCAGCGCCAGAGGCAGAACTGGCAGTTGTGAAATTAAAGCCTGCAAAAAAATATCTCCGCGACTTCTATCTGATCCCTTCGGATGCTCCCGCCTTTCAGGAAAATGATATTATGATGGGGATCAAATACCTGCGCATGATGGCAGACCGTCTTAAAAAGCCTCTGGTGATCCTTCTGGCTATGGGTTCAAACTCCGGGAGCCATATCGGCACCTCCCCATTAAGCCAGGTCACTCAGAATTACAGCGGTTTTTTTGGCATCATCACCGTTATTGCAGGCGGAAATGAAACCGGCGCGGCCCATCATTTTTACGCTTCAATCCCTGCGGGCACTGAATATGAGGATGTGGAAATCAGAGTGGGAAAAGAAGAAGCAGAACGCGGCTTCGTGCTGGAGCTGTGGGCTGCGGACGCTGATACCTACACCGTGGGCTTTATCTCTCCCAGCGGAGAGCGGATCAGCCGTATCCCTATTATCGCCAATAATGAAACTTCTATCCCTTTTCTTTTAGACGCTACAACTATCACTGTAAACTACCAGCTCATTGAGGCCGAATCCGGCAGCCAGCTGATTTTCATGCGCTTCCAGACGCCCGCAGCCGGTATCTGGACGGTGCGTGTATACAATACGCAGCGTTTTAAGGGAACCTTCCATATGTGGCTTCCTGTACAGGGAATGATTTCCGAGGAAACCGTCTTTCTGCGTCCCGATCCCTACAGCACCATCACCGTTCCCGGCAACTCCCGGCTTCCCATTACCGTAGGCGCCTATGATACGTCCACCGGAGGCATCTACATCCACTCCAGCCGCGGCTTTACTCCCAATCAGATCGTCAAACCGGAGCTGACCGCTCCGGGCGTCAACATCCTTGGCCCTTCCGTCGGCAGAAAGCCAGGAAGTGATACGCCCATGACAACGCGCACCGGAACCTCGGCAGCGGCGGCAATCACCGCTGGAGCGGCCGCCAATCTTTTAGGCTGGGGCATTGTAGAAGGAAACTATCCTACCATGAGCGAGGCATCTGTAAAAAGCTACCTTATACGGGGAGCACAAAGAAATCCAGCGCTCACATACCCGAACCGTGAGTTTGGATATGGAACGCTGGATCTGTTTCAAACCTTTCTTCGTCTGCGGGAATAGCCATCCTGCAGCATGAGGGCAATATTGTATGCCAAACGCTAACCTCTCATCTGCACCAGAGGTCCTCCATTTTTTTCCAGATACGGCCTGGTAACTACCACGGAACCAATATTGGGATCTTTGGGGATCTCATACATGATATCCAGCATGAACTCCTCCAAAATTGCCCGCAGCGCTCTGGCTCCGGTGCCGCGCCGGATTGCTTCCTCTGCAATCCACTCCAGAGCATCCTCCTCAAAGACCAGCTTCACCTCATCCAGTGCCAGAAGCTTCTCATACTGGCGGAGAATAGCATTTTTCGGCTCCTGCAGAATACGGATCATCATATCCTTATCCAGTCCCTTTAACGTTACCGTTATGGGAAGACGGCCCAAAAACTCCGGAATCATGCCGAAGGTTCTCAGATCCTCGTTGGTTACATGGCTCAAAATGTCAGGATCATGATCAAAGGAATCCTTAAGCACTGCTCCAAAGCCCATGGCGGACTTCTTCGCAAGACGCTCCTTAATGATCCCCTCAAGGTCAGGGAACGCGCCTCCGCAGATAAACAGGATGTTGTCTGTATTTACCGTTGCCATGGGGGTCATGGCATTTTTCTGATTGGAGCCTACAGGTACCTCCACTGTGCTTCCTTCCAAAAGCTTTAAAAGCTCCTGCTGAACAGATTCACCGCTTACATCCCTGGTATTGGTCTGCTTCTTTTTGGCAATCTTATCAATTTCATCAATAAAGATAATCCCCTTCTGGGCCCGCTCCACATCATTGCCTGCAGCCGCCAGAAGCTTGGATACCACACTTTCGATGTCATCGCCAATATATCCGGCCTCTGTCAGAGAGGTAGCGTCTGCGATCGCTAACGGTACATCTAAAAGCTTTGCAAGTGTCTTTACCAGATAAGTCTTTCCGCTGCCCGTCGGTCCGATCATCAAAATGTTGGACTTTTCAATCACAATATCGTCACTGTCAGAGCCTTCTTTTCCCAGAAATGCTCTCTTATAATGGTTATATACAGCCACTGCCATAACCTTTTTAGCCTTTTCCTGTCCGATCACATAGGCATCCAGCTTTTCCTTAATCACATGAGGCGCAGGTATATCCTTCATGGTAAGCTGAGGCTCCTTACTCTTTTTAAGCTTCTGTTTTTTGGGGATCTCAGCCTTTGGAGGCATCTGGGACAGATCATTAAAGTTCAGATTCATATAGGGCATATTGGGAATCTGAGAAAGATCCATCCCGTTTTTCATCACAGAATCAAAAGCCTTCTGCATACAGTCATGGCACAGGTTCATACCTCCCGGCATGGAAATCATGGGGCCCGTTTTACTCTCCGGCCTGCGGCACATATAGCAGACCTTTTCATATCCCTCATCCTCCCGATCCTTTCCTTCGGACCGGGAAACGTCATTTTTCTCTATCTCTTTCTCTTCCAATGTAAATCTCCTCTCTCATGGGCAATATAAACTTATTGCTGCCCGGATGCCGCTGCCTGTTCCTCCGCAGGCATTGCTGCCAGTGTTACGGTAACCGTCAGCTCCTGGTACACTCCGTCGATCTGTCTCTGAACAGTCAGTTCTACCTGCTCTCCGGCCCGGTAGCCTGCTAAAATCTCCTGAAGGCCCTCCATGTTCCGCACGGTCTGGCCATCTAATTTGGTAATAATATCCTTCTCCCACAGCTCAGAGGAGGCTGCTGCGCCGGACTCCAGGATCTTATATACATAAGCGCCTCTCGGCATGCCAAAGGTCTTTGCCGCATTTTCATCTACATTCGTTCCCTGGATTCCCAGATATCCCCTTTCCGCCTCAGGAATATCAACCTTTGATCTGCGCTTTGTAAGCTGGTCAATAATATCCTGGGATTTTGAAATAGGGATGGCATAACCAATGCCCTCTACCTCGGTAGAAGCATATTTTGCCGCATTAATCCCAACTAGCTCACCCTTCATATTTAAAAGAGCGCCGCCGCTGTTTCCAGGATTGATCGCCGCATCTGTCTGAAGAAGTACGCGGGTATTTCCCTCTTCCGTCTGCACTTCCCGGTTTATGGCGCTGATATAGCCGACTGTCACAGACTGGCCGTAGCCAAGGGCATTTCCAATGGCGATCACACCCTGTCCCGGCTTTAATTCATCCGAGTTTCCCACAACTGCCGGATGGATCTGCGCTTTGGTTTCTTCTTTAATCTGATCTAAAGGAATGGCAATCACTGCCAGATCCGTTTCCGGATCCGTTCCCTTTGTCACAGCATCTACCGTTTCCTCATCAATAAATGTAACCTTTAAAGATGTGGCTTCCTCCACCACATGATTATTCGTTACAATGAGAAGCTCTGTCTCATTTTCCCCGATAATAATGCCCGATCCGCTGCTTGGCACCTCATAGGTCTGTCCGCCCAGTCCGCCGCCGAAAAACCAGTCATAGCCGAAATCACGGCTCTGATATACGGCTGTGCTTGTGATAGCCACTACCGAAGGCATTGCTTCCTCCACGATGACAGACACATCTGTAACCGGAGCAGCGATATAAGACGGCGTCGCAGTTTCGGGCCCGGCGAACGGATCTGCCGGAGGCTTTTGCCCTTCGGGCGCCTTCCAGTCCCCTGCTTCCGGTTCCCCTGAAACAATGGCATACAGATTCTTAAAAACGCCGGAGGACGCGATCTGTACTCCCACCATCACACCTCCTGCAATGGTACCAAACAGCAGCGCCCCCGCTGTGATCCAGGCTGCCTTCTTTAAAATGCCTCCCTTTTTAGGTCTCTCTTCTTCAGGCTCTCTATTCCAATTACGATCCTTATCTTCTTCGTACATTTGCTGTATCTCCTTCCTTCACTTATGTGACTATCTTATAATGAAACAGAAAAAATATCAAATAAATAATTGATAAACAAACCGCCGGGGAAATCGTCATTTTTCCCCGGCGGTCTGCCGTATCATCCCTTATTCTCAGGCTCCCGGACCGATAATTACATCGTTTTCCGGATTTCCTTCAATAATCACATTTCCTGCTCCGGGTATAACTCCTGAGGCGGAAGACTCCGTCTGTCCCGGTTTTGACTGTCCTGCTCCGGAATTGACCGGACTTGTCTGAGAAGGCTGAGACGCTGCTCCAGGCCCGCTGTCTGCATCTCCCGATTCAACTGCACCGGGTCCCTCAGAGCCTGCATCTGTACCCTTAGCGGGCTTTGTCACTGCTTCCGTCGTGGCAGAAGGCAGTGTCCCGCTGGGTACTGTCGGCTTCAGGCTGCCCGAAGACTCTGTCGATGCTCCCGGCTTTGACTGGCCTGAATGCGTGCTGCCGGAGGACTCAGACGGGAGCATCCCAGGACCGTAATTCTCCGGCGGATCGATCACATTTCCGTTCTCGTCTGTCTCAAGCTCCAGTCCCCACGGATATTCACCGTCAATCACATCCTCATTCCCATGCTTCGTGCTCTCGCTGCTGCCCTCGGAGGTTTCAGTCCCGTTTTCTTTCGTTTCTTCCTTTGTCTGAGCTGCCGTAGTAGCCTTCGGCACATAGCCTCCGTTTGTTCCCACGCTCTCGATAGGCTTTCCTTCCTTGTACATACCAGTATCAGCTGAAATTTTGGCGCTGATCTTTTTTACCATTTCACTTGGTACATAATTCTCATCATCGAATAAGAACTGATGAAGCTTGATCACATTGCTCTCCAATGTCTGTGGAATGACGCAGGCGCCCTTTTTGCCCAAAATCCCGTCACTTCTGGCCTCTGGGAATCCCGCTGTAGCTGCAATGTGGTATTTGGTAAGGTTTTTAGCCATAGGAATCATATCATTTAAGGTAATACTGGTAAGGATCTGCGGAAATACCACTTCCATTACATTATTTACAACTGCAAAGTCCGCTTTCTTCAGCTTATCAAAACTGAGCTCGATCACCTTTCTCTGGCGCTCTGTACGGGCATAATCCGTATCCATCTTGCGCAGTCTGGCATACGCTACCGCCTGAACACCGTCCAGATGGTTCGGGCCGGCCTTCTTTAAATGATGGGAACCGACTCCGGTGGATTCTACCGTTTCTGTAATATAAGAATTGATATAGTAAAACTCTGCCTTGCTCAGCTCTACATCCACACCGCCCAGAATGTTGATGGAATCTGCCACAGCCTTCCAGTTAAAAGTCGCATAATCATCAATCTGTAAATCCAGATTCCGGTTCAGGGCCTCTACCGCCTGCTTTGGGCCGCCTCTAGAATAAGCTAAATTGATCTTATTATAGGAATTTTTCTCGTCTATGTTCAGATAGGTATCTCTGAATACGCTCACCAGCTTGATGGCGCCCGTCTCCTGATTGACTGTACAGAGTATGATAACATCAGACATATTCCCCTTGCCTACAGAGTTGTTCCGGCTGTCCACGCCGAAAAGAGCCACAGTCCAGTACCCCTTCATCTGCTCCTCTTTTTCCACAGAAATATAGGGATTTGTCATATCTGCCTGATTAAACTCCGTATCCGTCTGCATATTGGACCACATCCGCTTTCCCCACCAGACACAGCCAATAACTGCAAAAGCCGTAATCTGAGCTGCGATCAGAAGGATAAGCCCCCTGAGGGTAAGTCCGCCAAAAAACCGCTTTGGCCCGCCGCTGCCTCTGCCGCCTGCCCGTCTGCTGCGGACTTTATCCGTACTTCGTCCCGCTCTGTACCCTGTGCTTTTTTCGCGCTCTGGAACGGTTCTCCGGCCGGTACTCTCCCTGTGGCTTCCCGCCCCAAACTCTATTTCCTCTTCTTCGTCAAAATCACTGTCCAGATCCATATAGGAATCCTCTTCCTGCTCTCTGCGGAAAGCGGTGCTTCGTCTGGGACGTTTTCCCTCTGTCTCAGCCTGACGGAAGGCAGGGACAAAGGTATGACCTGTGTTCCCTGCCTTTGGCCTGCGTGCTTCCTGTTCTTCCTCCGGATCAAATCCGAACTCAAATTCATCGCGATTCATATGTTCATCCTCACTGCATCAGTATGCATTTTTATTGATAAAGCCTTTAAAGATTGTCAAAAACATAATCTTAAAATCAAAACCAAGGCTCCAGTTTTCGATGTAATACAGATCGTGTTCGATCCGTTTGGTAATGGAAGTGTCCCCCCGATAGCCGTTTACCTGAGCCCAGCCTGTCAGCCCGGGCCGCACCTGATGCTTGATCATATAGCGGGGAATCTCCTCCTTGAACTTTTCCACAAACAGCGGCCGCTCCGGCCTTGGCCCTACCAGACTCATATCCCCGATCAGGATATTGTAAAACTGGGGCATCTCGTCAATACTGGTTTTTCGTATAAAGCGGCCCACCGGCGTTACCCTTGGGTCATGGGGCGTAGTCCAGCGTGTTTTTTCCTTTCCCGGATCCTGGACCTCCATAGAACGGAACTTGTACATCTTAAAGGGCCTGTTGTGGAGGCCGATCCGCTCCTGACTGTAGAAAATGGGGCCCGGAGAGGTCAGCTTTATGAGCCCTGCCGTAAGGAGCATCACCGGAGAGAACAAAAGAAGGCCGAAAAGAGCTCCTCCAATGTCCACAATCCGCTTTACCGTAGCGTTAAATACGTTCGTCAGAGGCACATGGCGGATATGGATCACCGGCAGTCCCTGAAGATCCTCCATATAGGGAATCGTAGGTATAATATTATTGTAATCCGGAATGAATTTGGTATGAACGCCGGATTTCTCACAGACTGCCACGATTGATTCCAGATTTGAATACTCATTGATACTCAGGGTAATGGCAATTTCATCCAGCGTATTTGCTGCCAGAACGCTTTCCAGCTGGTTTATGGTTCCCAGGATCCTGACATTTTTATAGGCATATCCTGACGGTCTGCCGTCATCCAGGATCCCCTGGATATGATATCCCCACTCAGGATTTAAAGCCACCCGGTCAATAAAGCCTTCCGCCGCCCGGCTGTAGCCCACTAAAAGGATGTGCTTCTGATTATAGCCGTTGGTGCGCAGAGAGCGCAGAAAAAGGCGGATCGCCATACGTTCCGCTTCCAGCAAAAGGATATTTAAAACGAAAAAGCAAAGAAGCATCCTGGTGGAGAAATATCCCAGGTGGATAATGATATTTCTTCCGCCAAACAGGATCAGCGTAAAGAACATAAGGCCGATCACATTGGCCTTGCAGATGTTGGCAAACTCTGATCTGCGTCCCTGGATCCGCTTCGGCACATAAAGGTGAAAACAGGCATTTAACACCAGATACACCGGTATGATAAATATAAGCGCCGCAAAATAAACGGGCGGTTCCAGAGTTTTCACATTGTATTCCAGAGGGATCACTTTTCCGCTGACTATGATCAGCCAGGCAAGAAAATATGCCAGAACCGTCATAACCACATCCAAAAGGACATGAATCCGGTTCAGCTTCTTTTGATTATCTTTTATCATGGAAAATCACCTGATATTCAGTCTCATCCGGCAGAACCCTTTCTTCAGGCACTCTGCCGGGTGCTCCTATTATAGCTTATTTAAACTCAAGATTCTATAACATTTATCTTAAAATATGATAAAATTCGCCTTTTTACTTCCTTTTTTCCAGCTGCCTTAAGGAAAATTCGTAGAAATACAGAAGAGTACCTGTAAATAATTCCCATTCGATTGCCAGATAGTTTTTCAAATGCTCCGGTCTGTATCCTACCTTTTTACATTTCCCTGCTGTTGCCAACCCTTCCTTCACGCCTGCAAGATAATCCGCTCCAAAGCCGCGCTTTTTAAAAAACAGATATTTCACAGTCATTCCTGCTCCAATGGGCAGGACGTTGACAAGCAGCTGCAGGAAAGGCATATTTTTATAATTTAGGTAAATATTATTCCGGGCCGCCAGCCGCACCTTAAAGGAATTATACTTGGAACCGCTGGTGCCGCTGCCCACATGGTACACAACTGCGTGAGGACAGTAAACATTATCATAGCCTGCAATCCTGGCCCGGTAGCCTACGTCAATGTCCTCTAAATAAGCAAAATGCATCTCGTCAAAATACCCGATTTTTTCAAAGATCTCCCTGCGGTAAATAGCAGCTCCGGCGCAGGCGGAAAAGACTCTGCAGGGGTGGCTGTAGCCCCCGGAGGAACGTCCTACGCCCCTCTGATACGCCCAGCCAAGGAGGCTGTACATATCTCCTGCATCATCCATCTTATCCTTGTGATACATCTGGATCATCTTGCTGCTGACAGAAAAAATCTTAGGTGACCTCTCAATGGCCTTAACCATTTCACCGATAAAATGGCAGTCCGGCTCTGTATCATTGTTTAACAGAAGCACATAGGGCGTCTTTGCCGCCCTGATCCCCACATTAACCGCCCCGGAAAAACCGGTATTGGTATCCAGAAAAATCGTGGGGATCTGATGCTCCTTAAGCCACTCCACACTGCCGTCCGTGGAGCCGTTGTCCACCACCAGGATCTGAAATTTGTGGTAAATCTGCAGCTCCAGCGCCTTAAAGCAGGGTTCCATGAATTTTAATCCGTTATAATTGGGTATGATCACAGTGACCTTGATTCGATTGCTCATTTTCCTTCCTTTTCCTCCGGCCCATAGGCATCGTACACAGACAGGTCATAGGGTTCTCCGATCTTCTCCTTCAAGAGATCACGAAGGGCAAAATTAGACTTGCGGAGCGTGAGATTGGGGTTGTAGTAAGGATCTCCCTGCTCCAGGATCTCCGGCCATTTTTTATGGAACATGGCAACCTCCCGGTTAAAGCGGGCCACCTTTTCCGGCGTGTCCTCCAATCCCCTGGACTTGGATTCATAGTGGTAAAGGCAGGCATAAGGCGCATATACTACCAGTTTCCCCAGCGCCCGCACTTTCATACAGTAATCAATATCATTAAAGGCGACTGCCAGCTCTGTGCTTAAGCCTCCCACAGTCTCAAAGACGGATTTCTTTGTCATCAGACAGGCTGCAGTGACTGCGCTGTAGTCCTGTGCACACATGGCACGGTGGAAGTAGCTGTTCTCAGCCTTGTGAAGGCCGATAAAGGTATGGCCCGCAATCCCGCCAAAGCCCACTACCACGCCTGCATGCTGGATGGTGTCATCTGCATAAAGCAGTCTTGCTCCCACGATCCCCACATCCTCACGCTGGCAGAAGCCCAGCATCTCCTTTATGCTGTCCGGCTCTAACAGCTCTGTATCATTATTTAACAAAAGAAGATACTCGCCGGATGCAAAGGATGCTCCGAAATTATTGATGGCTGAATAGTTAAAGCCCTCCTTCCATGTCACTACCTTAACATTGTAATGAGCCTCCTGAAGCTTTTTATAATATGCAAAGGTCTCCGGACTGGTACTGTTGTTCTCCACAACGATAAATTCCAGATTCTGATAGGTGGAACGCTCCATCAGAGAACGGATACAGGTATCCAGATCCTGGCTGTGGTCTTTATTGGGAATGATCACAGACACAATGGGTTCTCCCTGAATCTTAAAATGCGTGTGGTAAATGCCGTAATCCACCCCCTTTTCCACGGATTCTGCCGGGATTCCCACTCGCTCATAGTGAGCCATAACCGCTCTGGAGCCTGCCTCGAAAGCGTACATCTTACTTTCCGGATTGCTGGCTGTGGACCCCTGATGGCAGCGCCAGTGGTAGAGCACCTTTGGAATATGAACGATTTTGGCGGCTTTTTCCGTACACCGGAAAATAAAATCATAATCCTGAGCACCGTCAAACTCCTTCCTAAAGCCTCCCACCTGATCCAAAAGGCTCTTTTTTACTACAAACAGATGGCAGATATAATTGACACTGGTAAGAAGATCCGGGTTAAAATCAGGCTTGAAATGCGGATCAAACAGCGCCTTTCCATCCATATCCAGCTTATCCTCATCGGAATAAAGGACTTCACAGTCCGGATGCTCGTTGACTGCCTTTACCACCTCATAAAAGGCGTGCTCCGGAAGGGTATCGTCGTGATCAGCCAGGATCACAAAATCGCCGGAAGCCATTTCAAGAGCCGCATTGGTATTGCCGGAAATGCCCCTGTTTCCGCCCAGCACCGCATAGCGTACTCTGGGATCCTTCTGGGCGTAGCGCTTTAATACCCGTTCCACGCTCTGTCCTCTGGGACTGCCGTCTGCAATGCACAGCTCCCAGTTGGTATAGGTCTGATCAATGATGGAATCGATCATTTCCCGAAGATAATGCTCCGGGGTGCGGTAGACGGGTATAACCACAGAAAGAAGGGGCTCATATTCAAAACGCGCTTCCCTCTGGACCTTTAACTCCTCCTCTGTGGGCTTTGTAAGCTCATACCACTCGCTGTAGTCATAGTCATTATCAAGGCCCTGAAGCTTGTGACAGGACTTCTTTATCAGAGCCTTAAGTCCATTTTCCTTCCAGAAATCTGCAGCCACACGGACGGTCTCCATGTTCATCAGGTCCTTAATCTTTTCCATCCGCTTATGAGCCACGCTGGAACGCTTTGCGATCAGCTCTTCATTATACTTGATCTTTGCCTGGCGTCCCTCACAGCGGATCAAAAGCCAGTAGGTCTTTCCTCTCTCATAGGGGAACTGGATGTCAAAGCCAAAGTCCCTGTCATACGTCTTTTTGAAATAAATCTGGCTCACATCATCTCTTCTGGTCGTAACCAGCTTATATTTCACCGGGTTATGGCGTTCATCCTCTACCCGGAAGGTCGCCCTGCTTTCCGGAGATTTTCCCAAAACCCATCCGTTTAATGTAATGGAATTTTCACGGATCCGCACAATGTCTATCTTATACTTCATCCTTTTTTCCTTCCTCTTTCTCTTCCGGCTTCTCATCAAAATTCAGGCGCTCCGCTTCAATCACCAGAGGCCGCTTCATGACTCTCTGATTGATGCTCATAATGTATTCGCCCAGAAAACCGATGAAAAAGAGCTGGACAGAGCCCAGAAACAGCATACCGATCAGCATGGGAGCCATACCGGCCGGAAAACGATCCCACCAGATCAGCTTCATTACCAGATAAACAAGAGCGATCAGCATACTGACCGCGGCGCAGACCCCTCCGAAAATCGTAGCAAGGCGCAGCCCCTCTTTTGTATAGGAAGTAACGCTTAACATGGCTGCGTCGTAAAGGCGGTAAAAGTTATTATGCGTCTTTCCTGCCCTTCTCTTTGGCTGCTCGTAGGGAATCTCCTTGCGCTTATAGCCAAGCTCTGCCACAATCCCCCGCAAAAAGGGCGTAGGATCATCCAGACGGCGCAGGATTTCAATAAACTCCCTGTCATAAAGGCCGGAGCCGGTAAAATGCTCGATCTGCTCCACATCTGACAGCTTTTTGATGGTCTTGTAGTAGCAGGTACGGAGCCAGTACATAAATTTGTTCTCCTGACTGCTGGTCTTGATCCCGATTACGATCTTGTAGCCGTTTTCCCACTCACGGACGTATTTGGGAATCATTTCCACCGGATCCTGGAAATCTGCCACCATTTCAATGACGCAGTCTCCTGTCACCTGGAGCATACCATAGTAGGGGGAGTTAAACTGTCCGAAATTGCGGGCATTAAAAATCGCCTTGATCTTCGGATCACTGCTGCACAGAGTCCGCAGCACCTCCCTCGTTCCGTCCGTCGAATCATTGTCAATAAAGACCAGTTCGTAATCGTACTGGGGAAGTTCATTTTTCAGGATATCTGTTACCGCCTGGCTGATGGGCCCTACATTTTCGACCTCATTGTAGCAGGGGATCAATATGCTGATCTTTTTCATTTGGATGTACATCTCTTTCTAAAATAATCTTGTAATGGTTTATGGGAGCATCTGGCGGATGCCCTGGGAAAAGGAATACGCTTCCTTAAAGCCTCCGGTCAAGGCCGCCAGCTTCTCTACGGAAGGCCGCACAGACAGGGCCCCTTCCTTTGCCTGAACAAAGGAGCCGTATTCCAGACTTCCTCTTCCTCCCGCCTCTTTCCAGACCTCCTCCACAAAGGAGCGCAATACCCGCGTATCCCTGCTGGCAACATTGACAATCTCGCTGATTTTCGGGCTGTCCTTTTCAGACGGAAGATGGCGGTACAATTCATATACTGCCTGAACTGCGTCTTCTATATACATAAAGTTCCACTGATGAAGGCAGGCGCTTAGGGAAACGCTCTTTCCCTGGGGCAGCTCCCGCACCAGAGTGGAGATGATCGACCAGGGGTGATCCCCGGAGCCGTAGACGCTGAAAAACCGCAGATGGAAATAGTGAAGCCCCAGCTCTTTGCACAGAGGAGCCGCCTTCTGGTAAAATTCCCACTTGGCCTTTCCATACTGGTTAATGGGGGCGCATTCCCTGTCCTCAGACATGATTCCGTCCGTAAGTCCATACTCCACCCGGGAGCCTGCATCCATAAAAACAGAGCAGGAAAGAGCCTTTGCAGCCCGGATACATTCCAGAGAACCTGCCACATTTTTGGCCTGAACTTCCGGAGAATCAATCTCCTGACGGTTTACACCGCCCCAGGCAAAATGGAAAAATGCGTCTGCAGAACCAATCTGTGAAACACAGTCTCCGGCCCGGTCCATGGACCAGGGAACGATGTGCAGGTTTTCGTGAACCGGAAGCGCCTTAAGATTAGGGGAATCCGGACGGGACAGGGCAAAAACCTCTGCCCCTTCTCTCAAAAACAGGGCCGCAAGGTAACTGCCGATAAAGCCGGTTGCCCCTGTGATAACGATTCTCATAAGCTGTCCTCCTAGAGCATTTCCAGATGATTGGAACGCATGGCCCGGATCTCCACCTCAGGACCAAATTTCTCCCGGATCAGGGCCGCAATCTCATCCGTATAGCCGGGAGCAGTGATAATGACGGCGTCCACCGGATGCTCCTCAAAATAGGACGGGGCTACGATGGGAAGATGGGAGGCCGGAGCAAATTTTCCCTGTTTAAAGGGAGCGGAATCAATGATATACTCTGCCTTCTTTCCAAGGCTGGTTGTAGCTGCCAGCGTAAAGCCCTGATGACTGGCTCCCCAGATGGCTGCTTTTTTCTTCCAGGCATCCAGATACTTCATATAGGTATCCATCTCCCGGCGCAGATTCACATAGCAGTCCAGCAGATTGCCTGTTTCCATCTGGGGACGCTTGCGCACAATAACGGCAAGCGTATCCCTGTTTATCACCTCTGCTTCCTCTACCACAAAGCCCGTACGCTCCAGCAGGGAAGTCAGCGTATCAAAGGTATAGTAGGCAATGTGATCCCGGATCAGCTCATAATAGCTGCTGTGATCCATAATATACTCAAAGCTTGGAACGGTAAGAAGTCCCATCCCGTCATCTTCCAGATTATTGTAAATACAGCGCAGCATCCCTGCCGGATCCGGCTGATGCTCCAGAAAATTAAAAGATAAAAATACATCATAAAAGCCGCCTGGGATCACCGTATCCGCATGTTCTGTAAATCCCTGCTCCACTGCAAGGCCCTGAGCCCTGGCAAGCTTAACCAGCGCCGGATCATGCTCAATCCCGTGACCCTCTACCGGAAATTCCTCTAATACTTTTAAAAATTCTCCCTGTCCGCAGCCTACCTCGATAAACCGCTTTCCTTCTAAATGGTAAGTTTCGATCAGGTGCCTGTACTGTTTTCTGCGCAGCTCCGCCATAGTGGTGGAGTATCCCCCGGCGCGAATCACATCCCGGTAATAATCCACCGGCTCGCAGTCAAACTGCACCAGTCCGCAGCCCATGCACTGGCAGAGATCCAGAGTAAGCCCCTGATCCTCATCTACATGATCTTTATCCGGCATATGCTGGGCAGAAGCCGGCATATTGTCCAGCGTAAGAAGCGGCGTCTCCCATAAAGGAGCACCGCAGGCAATACAACGTTTCATCTAAATTTCTCCTTTTTTCTCCTGTACCATCCGGCGGATCCCCTCCGAAAAAGGAATCTGCTGGGTAAAGCCCACTGCTGCCTTTAATTTCGTCAATTCCGGCATCAGCGATACCATGCCCTCCGCATTGGGCGGCCTGTCTCCGAAATGATAGCTTCCCAGACTGCCGCAGAGCCGGTGCAGCTCTTCTATATAATCCCGCAGCGGGCGGGTATCTTCCCCCGCCACATTATACACGCCGGCCGGTGCTTTGCCAAGAAGAAGTTTTACCAGCAGCTCTGCGGCCTCGGTCACATAGAGGAAATTCCACTGCTGGGTACAGGGTCCCATTTCCATATGGCCTCCCTTTAAAAAGGTGTCAATGCAGGTGGAAATCAAAGACCATGGGTGATCTCCCGGGCCATAGACGCTGAAAATACGGGTATGGATATAATCCATGTGAAGCTGGCCGGCCAGTTCCCCGGCCTGTCGGCAGACCAGCACCTTATCCTTGCCGTACTCAGATACCGGATGGCAGGGCTGATCCTCCCTCATGGGAGAATCGCAGATCCCGTACTCCGCCTGAGAGCCTGAAAAAAGGAACCGGCTGCAGCCAAGGGCTCCTGCTGTTCTGACAGCCGAAAGCGCATAGCCGATGTTTTTCGCCTGAAGAGCCGGATCCTGCCGGTTGGCGCTTCCCGCTCCCTCCCAGCCAAGATGCAGCCAGGCAGAAGCGTCTGTGATATCCATCTCCTTCAGGCGTTCTATCTCGTTTAAATTACATTCCAGAATCCTTATGCTTCCCACAGCCCCCTCTCTCCGGCCTTCCTGTCCATTAAGAGGCAGCGCCTTTAAAAAGGACAGGCCCGCTGAACCGGGCCGTGCCACAGCATACACCTTCTGTCCCTGTTTTAAAAGTTCCTCCACTACAGCCCTTCCGATAAAGCTGGTAGCTCCTGTGACGATCACTGCCATATGGCTGTCTCCTTTTCTGTCTGTTGTTCTGCCGGTTCTCCCAACCGGGAATTATTCCCTGATTCTGGGAATGATCATATTCCGATCCATCTCCTCCTCAGGAAGGAAGGGAGCCAGATCCTCCAAAGGCGGGGATACCAGAGTTCCGTCCGGCAGCCTCTTGGCTGAGGACTTTGGCTCAAAGTTCTGATCCATGGATACAAAGATCTCGCAGATCACCGGGCCTTCGACAGCCAGCGTCTGCTCCACTGCTTTTGCAAGCTCACTGTTGTGCTCTGCCTTTATATAAGGATATCCGTAGGCGCCTGCCAGCTTTTCCATATCCGGGAAACTTAAATCCCCGCTGTCCACTCCGATGCCGATCAAAGGCTCTCCGAAGAAATTCTTCTGGGTCTGGCGGATGGAATGATAGCCGCCGTTATTGATTAAGAATATTTTAATTCCCATTTTATGGTGAATGATGGTCTGAAGCTCCTGAAGGTTCATCTGGATGCTTCCATCACCCGTTACAAGGATCAGATCCTCTCCGGAACGATCCCTTCCCTGGCTGTAGCAGCGGCTGTCTCTGGAGGCAGTCCAGGCGCCAATAGCGGCAGGCAGATCATAGCCCATGGCTGCTACGGCAGAATTGGTGATAAACCGCTGTCCCTTCTTGATCACATACGCATGACCGCCTACCACGCAGGCAGAACCATTTCCCACTACCGTAATCTGGTCTTCCTTTAAGCGGCTGCTGATGGCCTGGATGGCCGCATAGACATTAGCCGGCTCCTGATCGGTGAAATTCCAGTGTTTTTCCTGTACCACCGGATAGGTTTCCTTCCACATCCTGCAGGTCTCGCTCCAGCTCATGCCCGGAAGACCTTCTCCGCCTCCAAAGAGCTGCTTTTCTCCCTTTTTGCTCAGGCTTTCAGCCAGCTGGTTTCCTTCTTTTTCCAGAATTTCATCCAACGCTCCGTCCAGCTGCTCCAGCAGATCCTTCGCATCTGCATGAACCGCCAGATCTGCATGCACCGAAGGCTTCTTTAATTCTTCACTGTCAATATCATTTGCGATCACAAAGGCGGCTCTGGCCCAGGTCTTATAATTGTAGCCCACCTGCCGGATACTCAGACGGCTTCCCACAGACAGCACCAGATCGCTGTTCTGAATGGCAAAGTTTCCAGCCCGGTCGCCCATATTGCCGGCCCGTCCTGTATACAGCGGATGCTCATCACAGATGCAGTCCTCACTGTCCCAGCCTGTAATCACGGGAATACCAAGCTTCTCTGCCACCCGCATAAACACATCATGGGCTCCGGCGATGCGGATGCCGTTTCCCGCATTGATCACCGGACGCTTTGCAGCCCGGATCTTTGAAAGGATCAGATCCGCCGTTTCCCTGCTCACCTTGCCCGGAAGCAGCTGACGCTTCTCGCCCTTTCCGGCCTCATCCTCAGGAATAGCATGGATATTTCCCATTGTCCCCCAGCCGGTTCCGCCATTTTCATAATCCTCCGGATCAAAGCCCTCCAGATCCTCCGTTTCCACAAAAGCCCCCTGGACATTCAGCGGAATATCCAGCCAGCAGGGTCCGGGACGGCCGGACTTTGCCAGATACAGGGCCTTTTCCAGACAATACCGGATTCTCATGGGATCGATCACCATTTCCGAATACTTTGTCATGCAGTCAATGGACTTACAGATATCAAACTCCTGATCTCCCATTGCCCGGATTCCCAGACCGGACCATCTGGCTGTGGTATCGTAGCGCACCTGACCGGAGAGAACCAACATGGGAATGGAATCCAGCCACCCTCCCAATACGCCTGTAATCGCATTGGTGCCGCCGGGACCTGTGGTAACGCACAGAGCGGCAATCTCATTGTGAATCCGTGCGTAGGCCTCTGCCGCTATAGCGCAGGCCTGCTCATGGTGATCATAGATGCAGCAAAGCCCTTCCTGATGGCCCAGGGCATCGTCCAGATGCATCGCTCCACCGCCTGTTACCATAAATGCCTGACGGATTCCCGCCTTTACAAGCATTTCCGAAATATAATTTGAAACCTTTATTCTCATATCTTCTCCTTTGCCGTACCGCAATCCGATATCAAAGGGGACAGCACATCTGCCCCCAACATCATACGGTGAGTATATCACAAAACCATTAAAAAGCCTACTACCATTTTCCCTGGCAGGGGTTCCCGGCTGCCGGGAAAGTCCTTCCATTCCTTCCAGTAAGCCTCACTGGAAATCCGGCCGCTCACCCGCTATAATGAGCCTCGTAATGCAACAACGGATTTTCGGCCGACACACACATTTCAAAAGGAGAGAATTATTATTATGAAAAAACAGACAAAGCTTCTGGCTGTATTATCCACCGCAGCTCTTGCTGCAGCCCTTTCTTTTCCTGCATATGCCAAAAATGCAGGCTGGGCACAGGAAAACGGCAACTGGTACTATTATGACTCCTACGGGGAGCCCCTTACCGACACCTGGAAGAAGTCTGGTGACGACTGGTACTATCTGGATTCTGACGGAATCCGTGCCACTTCCACTCAGATTGACGAATACTATGTAGATGAAGACGGAAAACGCGTTACCATGAAATGGGTTTCCGTAGAAAATGAGGATTACTGGTCTGAGGAGGATCAGCAGGAATTTCTCTACTATTATTATGGAAGAGACGGAAGAGCCTTAACCTCCACCTGGGCTTCCATCAATGGACAGTGGTATTATTTCAACGAAGATTCCATTATGGAAACCGGAGCCATTCAGGTAGACGGCTTCAATTACTATCTGGGCGAAGATGGAAGCCGCAAGACCGGCTGGGTGCTTTTAGAAGATGAAACAGACGATCCGGAGATCATTGAATCCTGGTACTACTTCGATAACAGCGGAAAGCGCATCGAACATGCGGTTGATAAGAAAATAAACGGCAATTACTATACCTTTGTAGACGGAAAGATGCAGACCGGCTGGTTTAAGCTTCCCGAAGCAGAAAACGCCGCCACCGCTTCCGAGGCTGTCAAAGCAGACCCTTCCTCTATTTCTGGTTATCAGTATTATGATGAGGACGGAAAGCGTGCCTCCGGCTGGAGAACCATCGAGGGCGCTGATGGCATCAGTGAAGAGGCCGAGGTTTACAAATTTTACTTTAAAAACGGCGTTCCCCATCACGCTCAGTCCGGCCTGGAGCTCTTCTCCATCGACTCCAAGAAGTACGCCTTTAACACAAAAGGCGAAATGCAGACCGGAAAGCAGTCTGTAAACATCGGCGACGGCGCCTCTGCCAACTTCTATTTCGGCGAAGACGGCGCTATGAAAACAGGGAAGCAGACAATCTATGACGAAGACCTGGGCGAAACCCAGAACTGGTACTTCCACACCGACGGCTCCAAAAAGGGACAGGGATATCACGGCATCAAGGATAACACCCTCTACATTCACGGACTCCGTCAGGAGGCTGATCCCGACCTGCGTCTGGTTCCGGCTGATCTGGACGGTACTCGCTATCTGATCAATACCAACGGTGCTATCCAGAAAGCCGGCTCCTCCTCCAAATCCAACGCAAAACCTGAGCTTGGAGCAGGTTATAAGGATTTCAAGGATGAAAATGACACCATCTGGACCGTAAACACCAGCGGCATCATCCAGTAACCCACCGCCTCTCACCCACATCCGTTCACCCTGTGACGGGCGGAAAATAAAAATATTTCCTTAAAGGCCATATCAGATCAGTTTTTATACAAACTGTCCCTGATATGGCCTTTACATTAAGCTCCTCTTTACAAATTCGCCCATAAATGCTAAACTTATTCAACAGAACGTCTGATTTTCCAGAAATTCGTCATTTTTTTTGTTTATTTTGCTTTTTTTGAAATATTTTAAAAAACAGCGGTATATTTTCCGCTCTCATGCGTTATTTATTATAGACTGATCAAGTTTGTAGTAGGAGGATTATATAAATGAGAGAGCTTGCTGCTTTTTACTGTCCCAAATGCGGATATTATGCATATTATCAGACATCCCGTCATCCCCAGTGTCCCAGATGTAATTCAAAGGATACTATGAATATGGTGCGGATGCATTACAAAGAGTTTATGAATATGAGCTGTCAGGAGCGCGATGATTACCTTGGAAATGAAATTCTAAAGCAAAATCCTTCCCTGATGGAGCGCATAACAGCTCACCATAAGAAATACAACAGCCGTGAAGTCATTGCAGAAATGAATATGGAAATCATGCGGTTAGATACGGAAAACAAAATTCTCAGCGATACCGTAAAATGGATGCATGACACCATCTGGGAAATGATGCGGGAACAGCGGAAGGCGCAGAAACAGGAAGACGCTTCCTGCAAAGTTCCCGCCGGCCATGGTAACCATACATAGACGCAAAAATCCCTCTTCCTTTTGTACGTTATGTAATGTATAATGAACTTACAGAACATTGTATTGTGCATTTTTACTTTTCAGATGCAGCGAAATGAAAGGAGCGGTACTATGAGCGGTAAGATCATAACCATTGCACGGCAATTTGGAAGCGGCGGACGGGAGGCTGCGATGCGTACCGCCAAAGAATTAAATATCCCCTTTTATGACCGGGAGCTGGTTGAAATGGCTGCAGAAAAAATGGGCCATGCATCAGTAAGCGTAGAAAAAGTAGACGAATCGGCCCTGATGGGATTTCTGGCTGATTACCATGTACCGCGGGAACCCAATTCCGTCACCGGATACGGACTTTCTCTGCCGGACAGTACCTATGTAACCCAGACGATCATCATTGAAACGCTTGCCCGGAAAGGCCCCTGCGTCATCGTAGGACGCTGCGGCAATTATGCCCTGCGCTCCAGAAATGACGTCATCGACCTGTTTATCTGCGCCAATATGGAGGATCGGATCCACCGGATCATGGAACGGTATCATTTCTCCGAAAAAGATGCCATAAATGCCATCCATTCCACGGATAAGCGCAGAAAGCATTATTATGAAAACTACACGCACCAGAAATGGGGTTCCATTGATTCCCACCAGATGCTCTTAAATGTAAGCCGTCTGGGCATGGACCGAACCGTAGAAATCATCAAACAGCTTTACAATCATTGAATTTTTGCCCGTTTTCACTTGAAATATCCCATCGTATGTCATATATTATTGTATACTGCCCCTTAAGGGGACTGATCTTATACAAATGAGGAGTATGAAATGGATATCAATCAACTGATGAACAGTCTCAAAGAAACCTATGGATTTTCCAAAACGGAGTGGAATGAATTAAACGGCGAACCCCTTGCCGAATTTTCCCTGTGGCTTACAGAGGAGCACATTTCCCGCTTTATCGAAAAAGCTGGCCGTTTAACCGCTATCATCGAATCCTGCGCCAACATGGTAAGCATCTGTGAACCGGAATTAAAGGACACCCTGATGGCTACCACCATCCAGTGCTGCGGGGCAAACCAGCTTAAGATCCGCACCTCTGAATCCATGCTGAAAATGCTGGTAGGTTCTATTTTTGACTGATCTCTTCGTGAATATGACATACTGTGGTTATTGCCCGGCAGCGGGGAAAGCGTGCGCTCTTCCTGTGTGCCGGGCAATGCATATCCGGAAAGGAGAATTCTTATGAAGAAACAAACGCTGCAGACCCTCTGCACAGCTGCCCTTATTTCCCTGGGCCTGTCCTTTACTGCCATGGGAGAAGAACGGATCACCGATGTTTCCCTTATTTTCAGTTACGATCAAAGTCCTGAAGGCGGAAAAGAAGTCGGAGAACTGACCGCCGTTTCCAGCAGCAGCCAGTTCACCGTGGAAGGTTCCGGATATCTGAAGGATGACGATACCTGGAGCTACGGAGAATGGCCTGTGGGAGAAGTGGAACTTTCTGCAAATGAAGGGTATTATTTCCCTACTGCCGCCAGAAGCCTTTTCCATCTTTCCGGAGACGGCGTCCAGTATCAGAGCGCCCGCACAGAAGACGAGGGAAGCACTCTGATCCTTCATGTCCGCCTGCCCAGAATCGACGGGGCCATTCCTGCTCCCCTTACAGCGGACTGGAGCGGTCATACAGCCGTCTGGGATGAGGTAGATGGGGCAGACCAGTATGAAATACAACTTCTTAAGGACAGACGCACTCTTACCACCCTTACCAGCTCTGCTGCCTCCTGCAGCTTTGAAAATTGGATCAACAATGAAGGTTCCTATACCTTCCGTGTCCGGGCATATAACAGAAAAGACAGGAAAAACAGCGGTTGGTGCTCCGATGCAGAGCCCCTTGTCATCCCCCCAGAGGAAGCCTGGTTCCACAGCAACGGCATCTGGAAGGAAGAAAATGGAAAACACCTCTTTCTGTATCCAAACGGCGCTTTCCCACAGATGGCCTGGAGGCAGATTGATGGAAAATGGTACTTCTTTGACGGCGCAGGATATATGGTTTCCCAATGCTACGTCCGTTCAAAATCCTCCGATCTCTATCACTGGATCGGAACAGACGGCGTGTGGGATGAAAACGGGGATACGAAACAGCCGAATCGGGCACAGTATGAGGTGTATTAGTTTCCTTTGCCGGAGAAACTTCCCTATCCTCCCAGCGTTACATCCTGCCTGCTATACCACTCAAGGGCCTCCTCCACATGGGAAGGCTTAAAATCCGGCCAGTAGTCATCTACTACATAGATATCCGAATACACGGACTGCACAGGGAGAAAGCCTGACAGCCGCCGCCTGCCGCCCCAGCGTATAATCAGGTCGATTCGGGACACTTCAGCGGTTTTCAGCTTCTCTCCCAGCAGCCCGTCCTTTAAGCCGAAATCCCATTCCCAGCTGTAATTTACAAGGAAATTGATCTTCATACCGCCCTTTCCGAAGCTGCGGCGGGTTGTATAGGGCAGAAATTCTCTGGGAAATACAGATGACTTCGTATCTCCCAGCACTAAAAGACTGGCATCCTCCTTTGAAAGCTCCTCCACCGCCGCCACGCAGGCGGCTGTAAATGCACGGCGCTGGGCAGAGGGGCGTTTTGTATTGTCCACGGTAAAGCCGTAAAACGTCATTTCCTCCACCCCCAGCTCCCGGCACATCCGAAACAGCTCCATTCCCGGAGCAATGCCGTGATCGTAGCCATCTGCCTTATCCATCCCCTCTCTCACCGCCCAGCGGCGATTGCCGTCGGGAATAATCCCGATATGTCTTGGAAGCCTCATGTTTGTGTACGTCCTTTCATGTTGATAGTGGGAGTATGGACGGGAAATGTTGGGGATATTCACTTTAGTTGATTGTATATGGTGCATTTCCAATAAAAAAATATAGAAAATCGTCTGATTTTAATGTTTTTTAATATGGGCAATGATATAATATAAAAACTATATAAGACGCTGCAGTATACTATTTACTTTCTATCATGAAATTACATTTTGCAAAAAGGAATTTTACATTATGTCAAATATGAAAAAAGCCCTTCTGGTTACCACCGTCAGCGGTTTTGTTCCGCAATTTGAAATGAACAATGTCCATATTCTTCAAAGCATGGGATTTGAAGTTCACTATGCCTCCAACTATAATACCCCCTCTTACGGAACAGACAACCATCGTTTGGATGGAACCGGTATCATACGCCATCAAATTGACTTTATTCGCAGTCCCTTCAAACCTGCAAATCTTAAAGTCTATCGCCAGCTGTGTACCCTTATGGAACAGGAATCCTTTCAGCTGGTACACTGCCATACCCCTATGGGAGGAGTTATGGCCCGTCTGGCGGCTCATGCGACCCATACAGGCCCTGTAATCTATACTGCCCATGGTTTTCACTTCTTTAAGGGAGCAAAGCCCGTAAACTGGCTCTGCTACTACCCTATGGAACGTTTTCTGTCCCGTTACACAGATCAGCAGATCTGTATCAATTATGAAGATTATGAACGAGCTAAAAAAGCCTTCCACGCCCGATATACCGACTACATTCCCGGTGTGGGTATCGATCCCTCGCGAATTCCTCATTTGACAGAGGAAGATATCAAAAAAAAGAAGGCCGAACTTGGCCTTCCCTTAGACAAGCTTATACTTCTTTCCTCAGGTGAATTGATTAAACGCAAAAACCATGAAACGATTCTAAAAGCTCTCAGTCAGTTAAAGGAGCTCTCAAACATCCATTACCTTCTATGCGGCCACGGAGCATTGGATACATATCTCCGTGATCTGGCCGAACAGCTTGGCATCTCACACATGGTTACCTTCGCAGGTTACAGAGAAGATATCCTGAAAATCCTGCAGACTGCCGACCTGTTTCTGTTCCCATCCTATCAGGAAGGGCTTCCTATGGCGCTTCTGGAAGCCATGGCTAGCGGTTTGCCCGTGATCTGTTCTGATATCCGCGGAAGCCGGGATCTGATGGGAGATATTTTATCTCAGGATGATTCCATAAGTCGCTGCTCCGGCGGTATTATGGTAAAAAAAGCAGATGACGCTGCTGCCTATAGTAAGGCAATACGCCATCTGCTGAACCGCTCTGAAAATCTTAAAAATTTGGGACGAGAAAATATAAATAAAAGCAAAATGTTCTATTCTAATATTGTGATAGAAAAAATGGAAAAAATTTATAACCGTATACTTATGTAAATTCAAAATATTGCTACGTTACTCATAGATTACGCTTGTACCAGAATGATAGATGCAAGCGTTGAGTATTCCGGGCGATTTTGGTTCTTCCGCAATTATCCGTAAATGGAATTGAAACAAAAGTGCTAAAATGATAAAATTGTCTTAGGAATTTTGTCATTATGGAAGGAATTGAAACAGATGAAAGATACTCTTGAATTACAAAAATTTTACCCGGAAGAAATAGGCATCACAGAAGTAACTCAAAACGAAAAAGAAATTTATATCCATGTTTCTGTGCAATCAAAAAATTGTACATGTCCCAAGTGTGGAGTGGCTTCAGAACATAAACATGGTACTTATAAAAGAAAACTTCAAGATCTTCCGATCTTAGGTAGAACCACGTATTTAATCGTAAATGCTTACGAGTATCAGTGCGACAATTCTTCCTGTGATGTTACAACCTTTGTTGAGAATGTAGATGGTTTTTTGAATTATTACAGCCGTATGACAGAGCGTTGTGAAGATTTTATATGTACTTTGGCATTGGAAACAAGCTGTGAAGGTAGTGCCCGTATCTGCCGTTCTATGAATCTGAAAACCAGTGGTGACAGCATTATCCGATTGTTAACGAAACGATATGTAGCACAACCGGAAGTTCCATATGGAAGCATTATTGGAGTGGATGATTTTGCATTTAAGAAACGGCATACTTATGGGACAATTATTGTAGATGAGGCAACACATAAACCAGTGGCAATTTTAGATGGACGTGATGGTAAAACACTAAAAGAATGGTTAAGTAAAAATAAACATGTAAAAGCGGTGACACGAGACCGGGCAAGTGCTTATTCAGCAGCCATAAAGGAAATATTGCCCGATGCTATGCAGATTGCTGACAGATTTCATCTTCATCAAAATTTATTAGAAGCCATAAGAAATACTATAAGTTCTGTATTGCCCGTTGATATCAGAATTCCATCTGATTCTAACAGCATTGCAGAACCATCAGTTGAAAACGATAGTAAAAAAAATGCCATACAATGTGGATAACCTTAACGAATATAATCAAAAAAGGGTACAACTGTACACTGCGATAAAGGAATATAATTCTGCTGGATACAGTAAACGCCAAATTTCTAAAGTATTACATTGCAGCAGAAATACCGTAACAAAATATCTCAATGGAGAATATGAAGCACTTTGTAAAAAAGATTTTCGTAGCAGAATGGATCAGTTTTATGATTATATTGTCAAAGCTTTAACTTCTGGCATCAGTCGAAAAGATGTATATTGCAATGTTATTGAAAAAGGATATAAAGGCGGTCAATCTGCAGCATATGACTATATGAATAAAATCATAGAACGATTCCAAATTGATGTTGCAATTTACAAAAGTTCTTCACCTGAAGCAATCCAAAACAAAAAGGCATTACAAAAATATGACCACCTTTCACGAAACAGCATATTCCGTTATCTTTGGATGGGGGTGGAACTTAGCGAAAACCATAAGGCATATATTTTACAGAAATATCCCAAACTCAGAGAATTGATGGTAAGCGCAAAATAATTCGACGGATTGTGTTGCCCTAAAAATTATTCCATAATAATCATTAGAGAATGCAAGCATTTCACTTCATCTTCTCTTGCTAGAAATGATAGATGCGAGCATTTTATTCTATCCGATTTATGGAGGTGTGCTCATGAGAAGCAAAAGAATACCTGCCGAAAAACAATACCGTCTCATCATGGAATGCCGTCAAAGTGGATTGACAGATCATCAATGGTGTGTGGAACACGACATCAAACCGGGAACTTTTTACAACTGGGTAAAAAGGCTGCGTCAGAAAGGTTGTATGGATTTGCCAGCGTCAACCGGACGCAGCTATCGTGCACCGGAAAGCCAGGAAGTTGTCAGAGTGGATTTTCATGATACTGACCCGCTCCCATATGAACAGCCATTAAATGTGATTCCAGTAACTACGGAAAGAAATAACCTTTCCGTAACAGAACCAATGAAGCTGTCTGTAGGAAGTTTTCATCTAACAATACCAAATGGAACAGATCCTCAGCTTCTGGCTCAAACACTTCGCATTGTGAAGGAGTTGGAATGTTAGGGGATATCACAGCCGCCGATGAAATCTATATCGTAACAGGCAGAACGGATATGCGGAAATCCATTGACGGGCTGTGTGCTATTGTAGAGGATCAACTCCATATGGAGCCAAGGCGAAGCGCCCTTTATCTTTTCTGTGGAAAACGTTGTGACAGGATCAAAGCTTTGCTCTGGGAATCTGACGGATTTGTGTTGCTGTATAAACGTATGGAAGTCCAGGGCAGATTCCGCTGGCCCAGAAATCAGTTGGAAGTAAAGCAACTGACCTGGCAGCAATTCGACTGGCTCATGTCCGGTCTTGAAATCGAACAACCAAAAGCATTCAAACCTACGGAATGATCGTGTAAAATCTCTATGCCAACCAACAAAAATGGAGAGCTTTCCACACCCTGTATCATATCTGCAATCCCTTGTAAATACTGGGTGTCCTGCTTCTTTTTCATTGCTTTTTATGGTATAATAAGAGCAGTAAAAAAGGAGCAGAAAACATATGGCTGGTAATTCAAAAGATTCAAAAATCCTTGCGTACAAGGACATGATCAACCAACTGAATAAAACGATTTCCGCACAGACAGAACTGATCCAGTCTTTACAAAAAACATTGGAAGCAGGCCGTCTGGAAAAAGAAAATCTTCGTCAGCAGATTGAATATCTCACGAAGAAGCTCTTTGGTACTTCCAGTGAAAAACGGAAAGATATCGATGGTCAGCTGAATCTTTTTGATGAAGCCGAGCAGGAAGCAGATCCGACATGGAAACAGGAACTTCCTGATGACATCACTGTTCCGGAACATAAGCGAAAAGCACGACGGACACATGCGGATCTCTTTAAAAATATCCCTTCCTGCGACGAGATCATTTCTCTTCCGGAGGAGGAGCGAAACTGTCCAACCTGCGGAACACAGATGGAATGTATTGGGAAAGAATTCGTCCGCCATGAATTCCGGTTTACCCCTGCCAAAGGGAAAGTAGTAAATATCTATCGTGAAACCTATAAATGCCCGGAGTGTGCCATATCAGAGGAACACCCGGATGAGCAGACATTTGTCAAAGCGCCTGTTCAGGACCCATTGATCCCGGAAAGTTATGCATCAGAATCTGTTGTAGGATGGGCAATGCACCAGAAGTACCAGAATGGTCTGCCATTAAACCGGCAAGAATCGGAATGGACGCAGCTGGGTGTCCCATTAAGCCGGGCTACGCTTGCTAACTGGATCATTTACTGTGCCGAGAATTACCTCTGTCATGTTTATGATTATTTTCACCGTCAGTTACGGATGCGTAAATATCTGATGGCAGATGAAACTCGAGTTCAGGTACTGAATGAGCCGGAGCGCAATCCTGAAACAGATTCCTGGATGTGGCTCTTCCGCAGTGGAGAAGATGGGCTTCCGCCGATCCTGCTCTATCATTACACAGAGACAAGGGCAAAGTTCCATGCAGCATCTTTCCTGAATGGGTTCCGTGGATATCTGGAGACCGACGGATACCAGGGTTATAACAATCTGCCGGATATCAAACGCTGCTCTTGCTGGGCACATGTGAGACGTTATTTCACAGATGCCATACCGAAAGGGAAGGAGTATGATTACAGCCTTCCGGCGGTGCAGGGAGTACAATTCTGCTCCAAGCTGTTTGATTGTGAGCGGTACTCAAAAGCAAAAAATCATACTGCGGAGCAGAGAAAACAGTTCCGTCTTGAAAAGGAGAAGCCGATACTGGAGGCATTCTGGAATTGGCTGGATCAACAGCGTCCAAACAAGGGAACCCGTTTGGCGAAAGCGGTGAACTATGCCCAAAATCGGAAAGACACCCTGATGACCTATCTGGAAGACGGTCATTGCAGTTTATCCAATAATCTTAGCGAGAATGCAATCAGACCATTCACTGTTGGGCGGAAAAACTGGCTGTTCAGTGCCAGTCCGAAGGGAGCTGCCTCTAGCGCTATTGTGTATACAATGGTTGAGATGGCAAAAGCGAATGACCTGAATACCTACAAATATCTGACATACCTCTTATCACAGCGACCAGACGCTAAAATGTCAGATGAACAGCTGGAACAGCTTGCCCCATGGAGCGAGACTGCGAAAGCGAACTGTCAAAACTAAACATAGAGCAAAACGCTTGCATCTATCATTTTGGTGCAAGCGTGATTCATGGGCAGCGTAGCAATATTTTGCGCTTACCAAATAGTAAATTAAAAATGGTAAAACGTACTATGTATGGGAGATGCAGCAAAGCACTTTTAGCAGCAAAACTAATGTATGCGAAGGGTGAATGATACGGATAATTGCGGAAGAACCCTATTGCATTGGAATACTCAATCTGGAATGGAATGGTGACCGTTTCCGCAAATGGGCTGAGCGGATTGGCATAAATACGTACACTGTGGTCAATGCAATACTGACCTCCAAGCGTGTGGAACAACAGACTTATAGAAGCTGCATGGGACTTCTAAAGCTTACTGATAAATACTCAGAAGTTTTGCTTGAAGCCGCCTGTAAAAAGGCATTATCCTATACAGCTTCGCCCAGTTACAAGAGTATCAAAAACATCCTCGTAACGGGTTCTGTAAAAACGGAACTAGAATCATCTGGATCCAAGACCACACATAAAGCACACGGCATCACAAGGGGTGCCGACTACTATCGGAGGTAATCACATATGACAAATCAGAGTACAATAGATAAACTTATTGAAATGCGCCTTACCACAATGGCAGATGCATTCCGTAACCAGCTTAACGATTCTAAATTCAAGGAAGTTCCTTTTGAAGACCGCTTTGGAATGCTGGTAGACATCGAATACAGCAATCGCAAGAATAACCGCCAGAAGCGTCTTATCCACAATGCCGGATTCGACCAGCCGGAAGCAAGTATCATGGATATCAACTATACTTCCGGACGAAAGCTGAACAAGGAGCTGATAAACAGACTCGCCACCTGCGAATATATATCTGAACACCGGAATCTATTTATTACCGGTGCAACAGGCTGTGGTAAAACATACATGGCATGTGCCTTTGGTATGGAAGCCTGCAAGCAGTATTACAATACCAGGTATGTCCGTATGCCAGACTTACTCATGGATTTGGACATTGCACGAACTGAAGGGAACTACCGCAAAGTTATGGCAAAATATTCCAATCCAGTGCTTCTCATTCTGGATGAATGGATGCTTCTTAAACCAACTGATACAGAGCAGAAAGATATCTTTGAACTTCTTCATCGGAGACGCAAGAAATCATCAACCATCTTCTGCTCTCAGTATGTATTCGAAGAATGGTACGATCAGCTTGGAGGAGAAGCAAGTCCTCTGGCTGATGCAATCATCGACCGTATTGCCCATGACAGCTATCAGATCAACATCACAAGTATTGATGCTGAGCATGACAAGTCCATGCGGGAGGTGTATGGTCTAGATAAAACACTGCGCGAGTAAACTCGCATAGATGATTTCCACTTCCGGACATCTGATTTCCAAATTTCCGGAAGTGCGATTTCATCGCACAAGAATATGCAGCTACCCCATATGAACTGGCGGAATGGAGACAAGCTACCGTTCAGTTCAATTATCACATATCGTTTGCAGGAATGCTATACTCCGTTCCACATGAGTATATAAAGCGCAAAGTTGATGTGAGGGTCACAGACAAGACCATTGAGGTTTTCTACAACCACAACCGGATCGCGTCTCACCGCCGACTGTATGGTCGCAAAGGTCAGTATAGCACAATCACAGAGCATATGCCGCCTTCTCATCAGCAGTATCTTGAGTGGAACGGCGACCGTTTCCGGCAATGGGCGAAGCGAATCGGTCCCAGTACCTACCAGACCGTGGATGCAATCCTTACCTCCAAGCTGATAGAACAACAATCCTACCGTAGTTGCATGGGGCTTTTAAAACTGGCCGACAAGTATTCTGTCGACCGGCTGGAAGCCGCCAGCTGTAAAGCGCTCACCTTTACAGCCACTCCGAGCTATAAGAGCATCAAGAACATACTTGATACCGGAAGTGACAGAACAGAGCCAGTTGATAAAGCTGCGGTAACCGATAGCCATACGAGCTCAGAAAAAAGCAGCCACGCACTTACACGGGGTGCGGATTACTACAGGAGGTAAGGAACCATGACTACACAGAGCACTATAGATAAACTCATCGAAATGCGGTTGACATCCATGTCGGATGCATTCCTGACCCAGCTACAGGATGCCCGGATGAAGGATCTCTCCTTTGAGGATCGTTTTGGAATGCTGGTTGATATTGAATACAGCAACCGTAAGAGTAACAGCCTGAAGCGTCTGATCCGTAATGCGGGATTCGACCAGCCAGATGCATACATCGGGGATATCAACTATACCTCAGGGCGGAAACTCAATCGCAGCCTGATCGAGCGTCTGGCAACTTGTGAGTACATCACAGAGCATCGAAACCTGTTCATCACAGGTGCCACAGGGAGTGGAAAGACCTACATGGCATGCGCTTTCGGTATGGAAGCCTGCAAGCGCCGATACACTACGAAATACGTTCGACTTCCAGACCTGCTCTTGGAGTTAGAGATGGCACGTAACGATGGAACTTACAAGAAGGTCCAGAGTAAATATGCCAATCCGATTCTGCTGATCATTGATGAATGGCTACTACTGAAGCCAACTGAATCCGAACAGCATGATATACTGGAACTTCTCCATCGGAGACGCAAGAAGTCATCCACCATCTTTTGCTCTCAGTATGATTGCAATGGCTGGTACGATCAACTGGGAGGCGATGACAGTCCCCTCTCGGAAGCGATCCTGGATCGTATTAAGCATGATGCATACAAGATCAACATCATCCCAACGGACCCGGCGAATTACAGATCCATGCGTGAAGTATACGGGTTGAATCCGGCATTAAGCGAGTAAACTCGCATGTAGCAAAAATGTGGTATCCCTGTTCCGGACTCACGGTATCATAGTGCCGGACTGCCGGTATCCGTTCCTTCGGAACAGGGGTACATTTGAACCGTAATATTCAAGCGTTTTATCCTATTTTTGTTTTACGCTTACATTTTAAATACAGTCGACTGCAAAGCACCCGCCTAAAAATGTCAAGATACTCGCTATTTTGTGTTTACCTTTATTTAAACTTTCTATATAACCATTTCGCAATTCGATAAAATAGAGGGTATGAATTAAGCTTATTTTTTATTCTTTCAATGACGGAATTCTGTTGAATAATCCTCTCTATCTTCGTCTCTGCGCCAATTGAATTTATCATCGAGTATTCTCTATGTTGCTGCTTAATGAAATCCGCAATATTAATCCGGGTTTTTCCGCCCCAAACCTCATCTTCAAAAAATGAGGCAGAAAAGACTTTCAAATCCATATCCGACGCAAATCTGATGAAACCTTCATAAGGCAAAGATATTTCTTGTGGTTTTATAGAAATCTGCTTTCTATATACTCCCAACAAATTCACGAAATCTTCAACAAATTCCACAGCACCCTTTTGAATCTGTTCAATCATCTTCAAATCTGGCACACACTTATCTGACATCTCAAACACCGGCACTACCTGTCCGTTCTTCCGCTCAAACCCGATACAGGACGGATCACTGCTAGATAATATATGTTCTCGCACTACACCAGACATACATGGTGTGGTTCCATAAAAACTATACACATGAAATCCGTGGTTTAAGGATTCTTTTATATACTGGTTACTGTCAGAATGTATGAAAAATACATCAACACCATGTCCAACTGCTTCACAGACAGCTCCTTGTATTCTTCCACTATATCCCATATCAACGGTAGCACCATCAGCAGCAATTCGTGAATAATACTCAGAACATAGTTTCTTTGCCTCCTCATGTACTTCTTCTGAATAAAATTCCTTTATAAATACATTTATAAATGTATCATAATCCTGCTTACCTTGAAAATATGCATTATGTTCAATATGATACTTAGATAGGATCGTTTTATATTCATCATCGCTTACCCTTTTTATACAAAAATTTAATCGTTTCCGCATCGTTTCTGCTGTCTGATTTACTATAACTGTCGGAAAATCGTATAAATCAAAAGGCGTTTTTATTATATACGGCATCAACGCCTTTCTGGAAGAATAAATATACTCGGCCTGAGGCGCATCTTTCTCTTTCTCTGCCAATTTTCTATATACCAACATTGGTAAATATCCATCTCTAGACATAAAGTATAACGTTTTAAAACCTAACGCTTTTCCTTGCTCGATCAGCCATTGTGCAAATCCATATAAATGCATTCCCACTGGATAATATCCCAGAAAATAAGGATCTGCATTTAAGTCTGACTCACTATTAAATGTACGATACGGATTGTCAAAGTATTTATTTGCCACAGTTGCCATCATGGCTCCATATCCCACTGATTCTTTATAAGAATTCTGTCGAATAATTCCGGATGCAGCCCAATTTCCTATAGATGCACAGCGATTCGTAACTTGCCCTTGAATTACATTCTCAAAAACTTCCTTTGTTTTTGGAATGAAAAAAGTACGAATCCCAAGTTTTTGCGGATTAGCAAAATCGTTTTCCCAAGTATCACCAAAATGTAAAATCTTATTTCCTGAAATAGATAAATCATTTAAAACATACTTAAACAGATCACCAGTATTTTTAGTTAATCGTATATCTGAAGATAAATATAAATGCTCATATCCTGTATAGCCATTTTTTTCTAGTATGATTTCTATAGTCTCTTTTGCAAGATACATATCGGAAACAACTATCACTTTTTTCTTCAAATCTTTTGCCAACTTAAACAGTTCTTTAATCGTACCTCTTGGCCTGGAAAGACTAATCTCTAATTCTTTTTCTAAGGCCATAAGTCTTTGTATAACAACATCATCCAGAGAGTACCGTTCTTTTATTTCTTCATAAATCTCATCTAGAGTAACATCCTGTTCTTCTGGAAACAACTTTCCATGTCTGCACCTTGCTGCAGTTTCTCCATCTGTACGAATTTTCAAAAAGGACACATTGGTGTTTACCAGAGTTTTAAATTCCCTATCCATCAATTCAAAAACATGCTGCGGCTGATATAAAGGGCGTGTAATCAATGTATCAAAAATATCAAAGCTAACATACTCTATCGAATCGTCGGCCACCAATGTTTTAGCTACCTCTATTCCGTTATTCCAAGGTGTTCTAAGAGAGTCATAAAAGTAATCTTCCGGCTGCATCCTTGTCTGTAAATCAGGATGCAATCGCTCTATATAAGTTAAAGCTTCCTTTTTGTACTTCCCTACAAAATCTCCCTGAACTAATCCCAACCATAATCTTGCATAATACTCACGAAAAGCATCATAATCTTCCATAATTTCTGCATCTGCATTTTGAGACTCTAAAAATTTCTTCACAAAATCAAATACCGTAGTTATATCAGACATATTTTTTTTGAATTTAATAATTGTCATATTACGAGAATTTGTTGATGCACCTTCATTTTCGCAATAAAAATATGCAGATGTATTTACTTTAACTACCTTTTTGGCTAAATAAAATAAAACAGACGAAAATCCAATATCCTCTGTCATTATAACATGCGTCGTTATTTGTTTATAATATGGCATAGCTTCATTCCAAAGTGCTCTGGAATATAATTTATTCCAGACAGTATGCCATGAGTAGCAACGCCCTCTCTGACTCCAAAAAGCCCTTTTAACTGCCGCCCCCTCTAAACAATCAAAATCCAAGCTGCTATCATGGAAATGGTTTATAAAGCGCTGTCCTTGCTCTGTTTCAATTACTGTTTTTCCAACTACTATATCCGCGTTTTCAGTCTGTGCTTTCATAATCAGACTATAATAAAAATCAAACTCAACATAGTCATCACTATCCAAAAAAGCAATATAATCACCAGTGGCCATCTCCGCCCCTGTTATTCTTGCCTGAAATAGGCCACGGTTCACATCGTGCTTCACATATTTAATTCGACTATTTTCCTGCTGATATTCCAAAATAATTTCTTCTGCATTGCCAGGAGAACAATCATTTACTAAAATTATTTCCAACTCTTTATAGTTCTGATTTATGACACTTTCAATACAGCGCCTTAAATATTTTTCTGTACCATATACTGGAATAATCAATGAAATTGTCGCACTCATATGTCCCCTTCTTCCATTTTTTCAATTGTTCTTTCTAATTGTTTAATATATGCGTCTTTTTCTCTGATTGTTATTTCATAATCTTCCTGTATCTTCTTTCTATCTTCTAACCAAATTCTATTTATATCCTCTCTCTGTTTTTCAAGTTCGGATATATATCTATCTTTTCCTTTTATTGTGCACTCGTAATCCTCTTGCACTTGTTTAATATTCTTTTTGTAATTTTCCAGATGACTATCCTTAATCTCTAACTGTTTTTTTAAATCACTAATATAAAATTCTGCATCTTTCATCTTAAAAGACATTTTTCTTAAATCGTCCTTCAACGCCACATCAAACGAATTGCTTCTTTTTTGATAATACTCCATATCAACTACTGCTGAAAATTCCTTATACACTTGTTCAGATAAAAAAAGAAGACCCAACCCGCAACTAAAATCAAACTGCAGTGTCCACGGCCACTGCTGTTTCAACTCCTCCCAAAAAATATGAGATCCCATAATTCCACCATTAATTACTTCATCTCCAATGTCATGGAACATTATTATTCCATTCGCTTTTACTTTAATCTTCCATGTTTCATAATCATGCTTTACATCTTCATAAAAATGGGAACCATCTATATGAAGAATATCAATTGAACCATCATCAAATTGCAGCATTGCCTGATCAAATGTCATTTTAAACATTTTTAAATTTTGTTCAGTGAAACAACTTGTTTTCACAAGTCGAAAGGCACTATACACATCCTCTTTATAATCCGCCTCTGTAAACTTATCACATACTTCCCATAAATCAACAGCATTTAAACTTGTATTTAAATGCTGATCTTTTACAGCCTGCGCAAATGTAAACATGGAGCAACCGTAAAAACTGCCTAATTCTACAACTGTCTCTGGCCTAGTATTCGCTATTAAATCATATGCAAATAATCTATGTCCTGACCATGGCGAGTATTTTAACATATCCCTATTATAATTATCACACTCAAACTCTGGAGTATAATTCATCCATTCCATACTATTTCTCCTTATTTTCAAATTTTAGTCACTTTATAAACATCCATATCTTGATTAAAAATACCGAAAATAGTTTTTCCATATGTTGTAGAAATAATGTGAATTGCATTATTTATCCAACATTCTTCTACCTGATTTAATACCTCTGTTCCATTACCTATACCTAGTGTGATAAAATAATCTCCTTCTCTAATTTCCGGCCACTGAATTTCAAATTCTACAAGATTTTCACCCCGTTGTAAAGAAAATTGTTCAACTTGAGATGTAAGACTTGTTTGACCAAAAATTTCATTTCCATATTTATCTCTGACTTGATACCCAACAATAAGATCTTGTATGTCTATCTTAGCCTCTACAACCATCCATATATGAAGAATATCCCCTCTTTCACAAATTTCTGCATCCGCGCTTCCATTAAACTCATAATAATATTTGGTGATAAGAACATTCAAATTACCACTATACTGCCCTGTATCTGGTATTTTATAATTTGAAAAATCCAAACTCTCACTTTTTTGGGGCAATGCATTTGTATTTTCGTTTTTATACTCCCCCTGTTTAATTTTAAAATATCTGGTCACCGCTTCCTGAGGTTCCCCATCAAAAACTAACTGGCCATGATTCATTACCATCACACGTCTACAAAACTTTGTCATTGCATTCATATCATGAGAAACAATTAAAACCGTAGCTTTACCGGTCAGTTCTCTTATTTTTTGAAAACATTTCTGTTGAAAAAACACATCGCCTACACTCAATGCTTCATCAATGATTAATATATCTGGTTCTATGTTAATGGCAATAGAGAAAGCTAAACGTACAAACATGCCTGAGGAATATGTCTTAACTGGCTGATAAATAAAGTCTCCAATATCTGCAAAATCTAATATTTGAGGTAATCTAGCTTTCGTCATTTCATCAGAATATCCCATCAATGTCGAATTTAAAAATATGTTTTCCATTCCTGTATATTCAGGATTAAAACCAGCTCCTAATTCCAATAAAGCAGATATTCTACCATTTATATCAATAGCACCAGACGTTTGTGTTATAACACCTGTTATAATTTTTAATAGTGTTGATTTTCCTGATCCATTTAATCCAATAATTCCAACACATTCTCCTTTTTCCACATTAAAAGAAATATTTTGTAATGCATGAAAATCCTTATGAAATTTCCTATTCCCAGGAAGAATTGCTTCTTTTAATTTATCATACTTATTAGTATACAACGGATATATTTTACTAATATCCCTTACCTCTATCGCTTTCATAATCACTCCTAAAGCTCATCTGCAAAAAATGGTCTTAACGCTACAAACAATTTACAGCCTATAATACAAATGGATATTGTACATATCCAAAAATACAATGTCTGCATAGGATGGTTCCAAAACACATCTTGATTAACAAAGGCACCCCGATATCCGGATATAATATAATATACTGGATTTAATTTCAAAATATTGACTACCCACCCCTCCATACTATCTGGATTCCAATAGATAGGAGATGCCCAAAAGCCTATTTGAAGAATAACATTTACAATTTGAGCAAAATCTTTAAAAAGTACTGTAACAGAGGAAACAAACATCCCTATTCCGAATCCCAAAACAGTTACCGCAAAAGAATAGTACAAAGATTGTAAACTATATATTGTAATTTCTCTATTCAAAATCCAATACATAAAAAAGATAAATCCTATAAAAAATACATGCACAAACGCTGCTGATATAATCTTAACACTTGGAATTATCTCAACATCAAACTTAACCTTTTTTACTAAATAATTATACTCTAACATACTATTAGATGTAGAATTCAAAATTTCAGTAAAATAAATCCATGGTATGTATGCTGGAATAAACCATAGTATATATGGTATATCATTTACTGGAGGGGTTTTAAAACCAACTTGAAACACGAACCAAAAAACTAGAATTGTAATCATTGGTTGAACAAACGCCCAAATAGCCCCCAAAAAAGAACTTGCATACTTGGATTTAAAGTCATTTTTAGCTAATTTAAAAATTATTTTATATTGTTTCAATATATTATAAATTATTTTAAAGATACTCATTTTGTCTTACTACTGTTATTAAATGTAGTGATCCTCCTTCATAATTTCTCCCATAGTGGTAATTGATTTAGATCCAAAAATGCCAGATAACTCACTGATTTTGTAGTCCTTAAATAAGTCATAACATTTTTGGGGATTATCAGCTGTATACATAAAAGCTGCATATGCATCTCCACCATGTATTTCTAATAATGACTTAATAGAACTATCTAAACCATGATATAATTCCACAAATTTTAAGATTCCTTTATGTATGCTATTTATAATCTCATAATTTTCTGTTTCTTCATAACTAAATAAAGGTTCTAGATGTCCTTCTTTATTCTTTATAAACTTTAAAAAGCTAGGAAACGGAGCACTAAACATTAGTTCAATTAATAAATTATGAACGTTATACTGATGTCTTGTATGCCAATGAAGCAAATATAAATCATGTACTGGGGAATATGCGTACGGAAATAACTCTTTGTTAGCAATTCTGCCTTCCAAAGATGTGTCTTCATTCGTTCCTATTAAAGCACTAAATACGGTAACTCCCGTTTGATAAACTTCCTCTAAAAGATACTTGATTGAAATCCCCCCTGTACCAAACCATCCTAAATCTACAACCAAAATTTTATCACAATCTATAATCATTGGTTTTAAGTATTCATACATATTTTTTCTGGTATCTTCAAAATAATTTTTTATTTTAGTCTTGCAATCATAAATTATTTCTACAATCCTTTTATAATTATTTTCTGTAAAAAGATCAGTCAAATCGATCCCTCTATTTTTTAAATCATCCTCCAAAAACTGCAAATCAATTTCATATAATAATTGTTTTATACTCACCTTTTTTTTCAAATGCAAACGATGTTCTAAATTATGTTTAATATAGTCCTCTGTATATCGGTCAAACAAAATTTGCTCTGCTGAAAAACGAGAAAATAGTATATATTCCGTATTGCACTTATGATAGTATTGATCATAAACCTTTTTAATAATATAACCATCGCGAGCAACAAATAATACTTTATCTATGCCGTATTTATCTACAATTCCATTTATATACTCACAATATCCACATGCTAATAATCCTCCATTAATCATGCCATACTTAAAATACTGATTTTCGTGCTTAATCCCATTATTTAAATATGAATTAATAATTCCTTTTGAAAACGCACCCACAAGTCTTGTCATTCCATACGGTAAATTACTTACATGATATTTTGCATTAACATTGTGATAATGTTTAGCTTCAAACCCCTTTTTTTTAGCCATGGAGAAATCTGAACTAATATTATCGCCAATATGTAACACTGTTTCTGCAGGTATATAGCTTCTTACAACATCGTATAACCCGCCTTTTGCTTTAGAGCACCGATATTCATTTGAAATAAATATCTTTTCAAATTTTACATATCCACACTTTTTCATTAATTTTTCTATTACCTCTGTCGAAAGGTACATATCACTAACAGCAATTATTCTTTTATTTTCTTTTTCTAATCTTTCAACAATCTGCTTAAAGTATGGATTGGGCTTACAAATAAGCATTTCCGCTTCTATTTCTCGTTTCATCCATATCTCAATATCTATATCTGTTTTACGAGCAATGATATTATAAATTTCTCTTAAGTTTACCTCCCCAGTATCAGACTCCTTTCTTGCTTCTATTTCTGCTCGTATACGCAAATCATAAAAATGAGGAAAATGATATAATGATTCCATATATGCAAAAACATCTGTGGGTTTTTCTACACATCTCAATAATAGCGTATCAAAAATATCAAACGAAATCACATCATATTTAAAAGTGTCTTTAACAAATTCATCTACTGTTTGATCTATTTCTTGATCCTTCTCCCCTTTTTGTTTTCTATAAATATAATTAAGTTGAAGTATCTTTGCAATTCTTTTTATTTTATCTGCATTCCCATTCCCAGGATGTTGTACATAATATTCAAAATATTTGTCTTTTATATATGGATGATCTAATACCATTCTATGTTTAATTTTAGTCTTGTATTTATTAAACAATCTTCCCATCACATTTCTGCATAAAGGCTTAATAATATATGCCTATCCTTTCCTTATATTTCATTATCTACATACTTCCAAATTGTAATATATGCCAAAGTAAACTATTAAAATTATGCCACTTTTCCAGTTTCGTTCCACTCCTCTTTATACTTCCCTCAATCCAATATGATTTTGTCTGTTTTTTCATAATATCTTTTATAAAAAGACGTTTTAATATCTTGGGTATGAAGTCTTCTCCAAACAATTCTAGTTTCTCTAAGGAGGGAGCCAATTCTAAAACCCCTTTCTCTGTCATGTCATCTGAAAATAAATATCTTCCATAACTTTCTGCCTCATCTTTAGTTGGATGCATCATAAATGCTTCCATTAATTTTCCAGTTATTTTTTTACTTTCCCTATATGTTATGTCAAATATTGTATTGCTGCAACACATACATTCTGCATATTGAACTACCAAAGCATGATTTGCTTCTATATCCCATCTGTCACTATTTAAATTATGTACACTAGCAAATCTAGGTTTCCATATATTATTCACCTTTTCATAACCCACTGTCATTCCATCGGTAGCTCCACACATACATTCTAAAAGATTATTATTAAACCTCACCTTTTCCCATAGCCCTCTATTACTTGAAAAAAGATATGGGTAGTACTTTTGAAAGCTATCTTTCGGAGTTTGAAATAAACCGACATAAAACCCCTCAGTAACAATAGGCTTCTTTTTATAATAAGATAGAAGTTCACTCAAACTCTCTTGCATACTTCCTACCCATCCCGTATCTACGATTGCGAAGTGCTCATTATCGGTTAGTCCTTCCTGCTGTAAATACTGAATTGTATTTGCATATTCAATCTTAGACTTTTCATATACAGTTTCTAAAAATATTCTTGATTTTCTCAGTTTCTCTTTTATAATATTCGCTTCATTATAATTTAACAGCCGTTCTCTATCTTTCTCTTCTATATTCAATAATTCACAAAATTGTTGTATTTGTTCCTCTGCCAAAGATGTTCGTTCAAACATTTTATTAATATTTAAATTCATGCTTCTCTGACATATATAATCCAAACATTTTTCCTGCATCAAAAAATATTGTGGTATCCTCCATGCAATTCTTGAACAATATAAATACCGACACTCTATATCAATATTTTTCTTTTTACAGATTATCTTTGCTACCTTAAAAAAAATCTGTCCATCTCTAGCTAAAAAATATAACCTTTTAATGTTTCTTTTCTTTGCCTCTTGTATTACCCATAATATATATAAATAGATACTCACACCACCAACTTGTGCCATAACGCGTTCTATAGAATCATATTGATGCTGCTGTTCTTGCCAAACAGCAACAGCCCATAGTTCTTTATTATATCTTTTTAAAATATTCAAATATTTTTCGTTTTCTTTATTCATTATATATCCTTATTTTTTATTTTTGTAAAATAACTTCCATACAATTTTTTTAGGAATAAGTCCAACAATCAACGGGCGAAACACATAAATCAAACCTGCCGGCAATAGTCCCAAACTTTTAAAACCTGAATAGCGTATCCTCGCCTCATCAATACGATAAATATATTGATTTTTCCTTTTCATCCCCTGAATATTAATGGTATATCTTAGTAAAGGCATTTGTATATTATACCCCCTATATCCTGCCGCATAAAGACGCATAAAAAGATCATAATCCTCTACTCTTCTAGTTACTCTTTCTACTCTATATCCGTGAACCGCGCCTAAACACTCTTTCCGAAACATTGTTGCAGGATGTACAAACTGTGTCCCTGATAAAAAATCCCTTTTTTGTGGTTCGGCTTTTCTTAAAAAATGATTCCTTACAATTTCCTTTCCGTCATAGCAATCTACAATACTTGACACAAATGCATATTTATGATTGTGATCCAAAAAATCAACTTGTCTGCAGAACCTCTCCGAATAACTAATATCATCATCATCCATTCTAGCAATATATTCTCCAGTTGCATATTGCAAACAATGATTCAAAGTGGCTGCCAATCCCATATTATGGTCATTATAAATCAAATGAATCCGTTTATCTTTTTGACACCACTGCTGTGCCTTTTCAACTGTATTATCAGTAGAACAATCATCACATAGTATCATTTCCCAATCCGTATACTTCTGATTACATATAGATACGATTGCATCATCCATTGAACTAGCGCCATTATATATCCCCATTATAACAGATACTTTCGGCATATATCCTCCAATATAATCTGTACTTTTATACCATACTACTTTTTTGCTATGACACCTTCCGTACTTTCCTTCAGAAACATAATTTTGGGTGTCATCAAAATCAGCTTCAGATCTAACAGCAGAGAATACTTTCTGATATACATCAGGTCTAACTTCAGTTTATCATAAAAAGTGGTATTATACTTTCCATATACCTGCGCATACCCCGTGAGCCCTGCTTTTACCTTTAAACGGTATCCAAACTCCGGTACGTCTTTTTCAATCTCAGCGGCAAGATCCGGGCGTTCTGGCCTGGGGCCTACTACTGACATTTCTCCCTTTAAGATATTTACAATCTGCGGAAGTTCATCTAATCGTGTAGCACGCAGGAGCCTTCCTATTGGTAAAATTCTCGGATCTCTATCCGTTGCCAATACAGGGCCCGATGTTTTCTCTGCATCTACTATCATCGTGCGAAATTTATAAATCATAAATTTCTTCCCATCTTTTGTCAAACGTTCCTGCTTATAGAATATCGGTCCCCAATCTGTACACTTTATCCCAATTGCTGCAATTAAAAACACAGGAGAAAACAAAATCATCATAAGCGCGGAAATCACCAGATCCTCTGCACGCTTAATCCATTGCTGTTCAATACTTAACCCCATATTTCTTGAAAGCATAAGGGGAGTATCAAAAATATTCAGTTCATCTGAGCTGCGAAGCAGCACATCCGAAATTTTTGGTACACTGTAGCTGCGAATTTCCGACACATAGCAATATTTCAAAAGCAGATTTCTTTCATGCGACGGCATATCGCCCAATACTACTGCATCGTACTGATCTATTTTATTTTTTATTTCCTTCATCTCACATTTGTAGGAAATCGCCTCACAAATCTGATATTTATCATCGCGGGCATTCATCTTATCCATAAGATGATAATCTTTTCTGTCCCCTTCTATAAAAAGCATCCTTCTCGGTGGAAACACTCTTCTATAACCGGTCTGAAAAATCATTGTCCACATTACAATAAACGCAATTTCTGCCGCTGTCATCGGAAGAAGATACACCGGATTCACAAAACGCCTGTCAATAACTGCAATCTGAAGATAGGTCACAATATTCGCAAAAAGAACTGATATGATCTGTGAATAGATCAAATTACCATTTTTCAGATAACCGATTTTAAATCCTCCATATGTACTCATAAAAAATGTAAGCAGGATTCCATATATCAACACCATTACCCAGTTACCGCGCCGATAAAAAGGCGCCTGCAATATGGCTTCATTATAATATCCGCTCCACACTACTGCATAAAGCAGGCATAATCCTAAAAGCATAACAGCAGCAAAGCTTAATTTTATCAGACGTTTGTATTGCTCTCTTATCTTTCTGTCTTTCATAATATAATTTCACTCAATTCTTCCCTATATGCAACCAGGAGTTTTTAATATGATAAAGGCATAATAAACCTTTGTACAGTATAGCATCTAATACCCTTTTTCGCAACTTTACAATAGCCTAAAACACTTGGAAATCCTTTAAGTTTTTATTAAAAACGGTATATTTTACCATAAAGACAAAATTGGTACTTCCTGTTTTTATGAAGTACCAATCTTAGTAAAACATTATTCATTTTTTCTTTTTCTCATAATCGCCGTCCCCATCATAATCATAAGGAGCATAATGGGAGTCACCATTGGCACACTAATATTTACAACAGCTTGTGTACAATAGCATATTGCGGCAAAAGCCATAGCCATTACAACGGGCTTTTTTAAACCTTCCCGAATCATTTTCACAAAAGAGGTTCCAAGGAATGCCAGATACGCAGTCAGTCCCACAGCGCCAATGGTTACAAGATACTGCAGATATTCATTATGAACATTTTCGTATTTCTGGCTTGTGGTATTCAGCATATCATCCCAGAAATTCTGAACTGTAATTACGCCAAATGTATCCGGACCATGGCCAAACAATTTATGACTCAACGGGAAATCGCGGTATATCTCCATTGCGATTCTCCATACATACCCTCTTTCTGTTCCCCAGGAGTCATTCATTACCACATAATTGGCAATAGAACCATATCGCTCGCTGTTTCCAGCTATGTTCGCATCGTACAGTACAAATGCAACTCCTAATGCCCCAAGAACTACCAGTCCAAGCCACAGATACCATAAAATACGGCTTTCTGTTCTCTTCTGTCCCTGCCTTTCTGTTCTACTGTTACAGATATACAGCCCGGCAGTCAACGCCCACAAAACCAGAGCAATCGCCCATAAACCAGGTATGCGGGTAAATAAATTGAAAATACCACTGATTTCCTGAACACGCTCGCCAAACGTATACTCAATCCAGTCAATTCCCAACAAAACAGTCACAAACGTAGCCAGAATTGCTGTATATGAATAGACTCCCTTTCTGCTTCTGAAAAGATACAGCGGCAGAAAACCTAACAAGGCAAATAATGTTAAATATGCATTATCACTGACTCCCATGATCAGCGCCATGAATGCAAATGTCATACAGATGTAATACCATATTTTGCGCTTTATATCCTTCTCTGTGGCAAACATAACTGCGCCTGCTCCCATAGGAAGTGCAAGATATGCCGTATATGTGTTAATATTTCCAATCGTGGATACAAAGATATTATAATCATCCTGAGAGATCTCTTTTTTAAATCCCAGCGGATCCAGGTTGAAGAAATGCAGAATCCCCAAAAGACAGACGCTCAATCCAGCTCCTAAGAATACATCCATATACCATCTTTTAAATTCCAGACACCGGGTTACAAGAAAATAGCATATTGTATATAATAAAATCAAAAATAGTCCGCAGTACCGGCCTTCATTTCCCCAAAAGGACTCGTAAAGATATTCTGACTGCAGGGTAGAAATGACTGCTGACAATGTGAACGCAATCATAGCCCAGTCTACAATCGTGAGAGATGATATTTTTATCTCGCTGCGTATCGTCTTCATCACTTCACCGCCATAAAGAAGTCTGTCCCGGCGAATATAAACAAACGCTGCAATAGCTGTAAATACTGCCATTCCGATAATCATTGCACAGTAATAATAATATTTTACAACCAGAATATTAAAATAATAATCCTGATATATAATAGGAAGCCCTGCCAGAATCAGAAGTGTAAATGCACCGACAATCCTGCTGTTTGTCTTACGCCATTCATCTCTGAACTGACTGATCTGCGCCTCCATTGAATACAAACTTTGATTTTGTTCCATCTTTAACCTCTTTTCGACTTTACTTCTGTGTGGTATATTAATTTTCACGTTGTACAGTATATCATCTTGCCCTTAAATACGCAATGTATATGGTGCTTTCTTCTTGTGATTTTCCTTGTATTTTCTGTACTCCAAAAACCTTCTGCCCCCCCCCACTATGTAGCGATAATTTTCCTTATCGGAAGTATAATCTACTCGTAATGCAATTAAGGAATTTCAAAAAGTATTTCAAAAAGAAAAAGGAGAGTGCATTCATTATGAAGAAGCAGACAAAGTTAGTTGCTGTACTTTCAACAGCAGCACTTCTCGCTATCGGCGCTTCCATGACTTCTTTCGCAGCTACTGGCTGGGCAGAGGAAGACGGAACATGGGTATACTACAACCGTGACGGCGAGAGAGCAACCGATTCCTGGAAGAAGTCCGGAAACAACTGGTATTACCTGGACAGCGACGGCGAGATGGCAATCGATCAGCTCATCGAGGACGGCGATAACTACTACTATGTAGATATCAACGGTGTAATGGCTTCCAACCAGTGGGTTGCTATTGAGAATGAGGATGCTGGCGAGGATGACGAGCCAGAGCACTACTGGTATTACTTCCAGGCAAACGGCAAGGCTTTAACCAATGGTGACAACGATAAGGTTTCCTTAAAGACCATCAATGGCAAGAAGTACGCTTTCGATGACGAAGGCAAGATGCTGTACGGCTGGGTTGACGAGGACAGCGCAGAGCGCGTTGACGATACAGACAGTGACGGCTTCAAGGAAGGCGTTTACTACTTCGGCGGCGAAGATGACGGTGCTATGACCACTGGCTGGTTACAGCTGGATATCACATACGATGAAGCAACCAACGATGACTACAAGTACACCGCTGCTGCATTCAACGATGATGAGGATCAGACACGTTGGTTCTACTTCAAATCCAATGGTAAGAAGATCTTCGCTGAGGACGGCGACAGAACCAAGGATAAGACTATCAATGGTAAGAAGTACGCTTTCGACCAGTACGGCGCAATGGTAGCTGAGTGGTCTCTGGATGAGGATGATCTGGGTACCAATCCTAACGCATTCACTTCCAATGTAGCTTCTTCTGCAGAGGTAATTACCGGTAAGGCATTCGATTCCAAGTATACCGAGTCCTGGAAGTACTTCAATAGTGTTGAAGATGGTGCCCGCGTAAGCAAGGGCTGGTTCAAGGTAGTTCCTGCTGAGTACCTGAACGAAGATAAGTACAATGATGACGAGGACTTCTGGTACTATGCAGATGGCAGCGGCAACCTGTACGCAGGTGAGTTCAAGACCATCAAGGGCAAGAAGTATGCATTCCGTGATGACGGCCGTATGCTGAACGGTCTGAAGTTCATCAAGGAAGATGAAGCTAATCAGAGCCTGAGTGTATACGCTGATGATCATGATACCTACAACTTCGATAACGAGGATGACTTCCTTGATCATGCAGCTGAGTTCTACGAGCCAAACGGCTACAAGTGCTTCTACTTCGGTGACGGAGACGACGGCGCTATGAGAACCAACAAGACCAACGTTGAGATTGACGGCGAGAACCACAACTTCTACTTCGAGAAGTCCGGCGGCCACAAGGGTGCTGGTGTAACCGGTGAGGAAGATGACAAACTGTACCAGTCCGGTATGCTGTTAAAGGCTGATTCCGATGACAAGTACATCGTTGTTGAGAAGACAAGTCACTATGAGGGTGATAAGGTTAAGTATACTACCTACCGCAAGCTGGATGACGCTAAAGAATTTATGAACGCTGACGGCGTACAGGTTAAGGATGAGTTAGACGGCAAGAATGGTAACGACGCTGTAAATATCGGAAATGGCAATACCAAGAAGGCTGAGGATCTGTCTGAGGCTTACTCCATCACATACAAGGATAAGGACGCTAAGGGCGACAAGAAGGAGTACATCCTTGTAAATACCTCTGGTAAGATCGTTGATGGCAAGGGCAAGAACAAGGACGGCAGCGATTACTACTATGTAACCGAGAAGAAGGCTAACGGCGAGAACAGCATTGTTGCTATCTACGTTGAGGACTAATCTTCGGATCAACATTCAGTCAGATTTAATATGACATAAGGGGGAAGCGTTATAGCTGATATAGAGATATGTTAGCTGTAGCGCTTCTTTTTATATTTCAATATACCCTTCAAAATGATACCAAAAGGAGGCTTTTCATGATCAGAAAACGTTTATTGTGCTTTGGACTGGCCGCTGTGATGGCTGCGTCCTCTTCTCTTCCGGCTTTTGCTGCCGTAAATACATCCTTTTCCAGTACATCTATGGAAAACTGCGGCGCTTATCTCTTTGAATGGCGTCCCATTGACTGCGGAAATGGAAATTATTTTGCAATTCTTGTAGGCGGAAATACCATTACTGAAAGCAATGTGATCTTAAACAGAGGCTATGATTATGCCTATACCTTTGATCCCATGACCTATGCAAGACCATGGGGTACTGTGCCGGATCTGGTAAATACCGATGGAGTCTGGGCGATTCCTGAAAACTGGGGAAGTCTGCCGGAAGGCACTCAACCGGTGCTCCAGATCATCCTTAAAACTAATAATAAAAATCTGGATACGGATAAACGCTATATCAATGTAGTCCATCTTCCCAACGGCACTGACACCTCTTCTCTCCCGCCGGAGGTACGCAAATACCTCATCAATGTAGATGGTTCCGATGCCGGCGCTTACAATGGTACGGTTACTCCCGGATGGCAGACAGAAGCAGACGGCTCGAAAAAATACTTAAAGCCCGATGGAACCTATATTACAAATGGCTGGCTTACTCTGGAAGATGAGCAGTATTACATGGATGAACGCGGAGTAATGCTTAAGGATACCGTTACGCCGGACGGCCATTATGTAACGCCGGAAGGCAAGCGCGTGTCCTATATGCCAGGTTGGTTCCAGGATACGGACGGCTGGCGCTACATCCAGAAGAACGGCTATTATCTGGCAAACTCCTGGTTCCAGGATACAGACGGAAAATACTATTACTTCAATATGGCGGCCCTGATGGCTGTAAATACAGATACTCCGGACGGATATCATGTAGATGAAAACGGCGTATGGGACGGGAATGCTTCTACGGTTGTAAAAGAAACCGTAAATCTGGGGCCCGGCGTCGCAACCGGCTGGGAGCCTGTCGATATCGGCTGGAAATTCAGGCAGTCTGACGGCTCTTATCTCACCAACAGCTGGAAACAGGATCCGGACGGAAAATGGTATTATCTCAACGAGGACGGCTGGATGTTAAAGGATACTACTACGCCGGACGGCTTCTATGTAGATGAAAACGGTGTATGGCAGCAGGATGCAGCTGCTCCTGAGACAGCTGAATAAAACAAAATCAAATACCGACAAAATAGAAAGGCATGGGAGAATCGTTCTCATGCCTTTTTTCAGGCACATAAGATGACAGTTTTGTTTATTTTTGTCTATCTTTGTTAAATTTTCATAAAACAGATGACAAATATACTATTTTTATATATTTTTTGTACTTTATTAACAATTTGACTATTTCATTTTCAATTGTATCTGTGATATTATCATTTTCAAAATTTATTTTAAGGAGGCACAGCATGAAACAGCTGCCATCTAATGTCACAGGGAAAGACGCCATGGCGGAAACGCTGACCGCCTTTCAAATCTTTCTTCAAAACCGTGATATGTCCCCAAATACGATTTCCTCTTACATGTTCGGAGCCAGGGATTTTCTTGAACGGTACGGCGAGATCACCCCGGAACATATCAGCCTTTACAAAGCCTATCTTATCGATCACTACCGTCCGCAGACTGTAAATGCCAGAATACGTGCTCTGAATTCATTTCTCAGATTCCAGCAAAAAGAAAATATGAATACGCGGCTTTTAAAAATTCAACAAAAAAAATATACCGAATATGTGATCAGCCAGGGAGACTATGAGTATCTGAAGCAACGGCTTCTGGAGGATGAACAATTGACCTTTTACTATATCGTGCGTCTGATCGCAGCCACAGGCGTACGGGTCAGCGAACTGGTGGAATTTAACTGCGAAGACGTCGCCCACGGATACCGGAACATCATTTCAAAAGGCAATAAAATAAGGCGTGTATATATTCCGTCAGGACTGCAAAGCAGGCTGAAGGACTGGCTTTCCAATGAAGGCCGAAAAAAAGGGCCTCTTTTTTTGAATCACAGCGGATGCCGTATGTCTGTCTCAGGAGTACGCAAACAGTTAAAGGTACTTGGATGCCGCTATGGACTTGACCCAAGAGTTGTATATCCCCATTCACTGCGCCACAGGTTTGCCAAAAATTTTATTGAAAGCGGCGGAGATATTTCTTTTTTATCCGATCTTCTTGGACATGAAAGCATTGAAACTACCCGAATTTATCTGCGGCGGACCAGCACTGAGCAGGCGCGGATTTTCAATCAGGTCGTAAACTGGTAGGAGGCAGGATGTATCATGGGACAACGAAAAAAGCCGAAGGAGCCGGAGGAGGAATTTATCCTGTATCTGAAGGAGCATGGGGCATCAGAACACACCGTTGACAGCTGTCTGGCTGCTCTCCGGCTCTTTTTCAGGCTCTATGGAGAAATCAGCGCAGAGAATCTGGATGCATTCAGACGGTATCTGATGGAGCACTATAAAATTTCTACCGTAAACAGCCGGATCTATGGTATAAACCGCTTTCTGGCTTACTGTTCTGAGTGTAAAAACTCTTATGAAACAAGTGGGAAATGGACACTTCCGGAAAAAAATTTCCGCCTTGGCGTAATCCGCAGCCAGAATCCTCCATTTCTGGATAATATTATTTCAGAAAAGGATTATGAAAAGCTTATAGACAATCTGAAAAAAGACCGGGATATGAAATGGTATTTTGCAGTGCGGTTCCTGGCCTGTACTGGAGCCAGAGTCAGTGAGCTGATCCAGATCAAACGGGAGCATATACAGCTTGGATATATGGATCTGTATACAAAAGGCGGAAAGGTGCGCAGGATTTATTTCCCCGACTATCTCTGTTCAGAAGCTTCCGGATGGATGGACTCGCAGAACATGGGATCCGGTTTTCTGTTCCGCAACCGAAAAGGCGGAGCCGTTTCTCCCCGCTGGATCAATAGCCAGCTTAAGCTCCGTGCCAGACAGTATGGTATTCCGGAGGAAACGGTATATCCACACTCCTTCCGCCACCGGTTCGCTAAAAATTTCCTGGCCCGCTGCAATGATATTGCTCTGCTTGCGGATCTGATGGGACATGAAAGTATTGAAACCACGCGGATCTATCTGACAAAATCTTCCCAGGAACAGCGTGAGATCATTGATTCTATCGTAACCTGGTAGCTATCCAGCCCCCACACTTACATTTTCTAAAAAATCGGTCTAGGATGGATGAAAAAAGGAGGATTCATTATGAATGCGATTACAAAATCATCATCTGTCCGGGGATTGGAGGTTTTCCTGGAGCACCTTCAGGAGAAAAATATGTCCGATAACACCATCTGCGTTTACCGCTATGCTGTGGAGCAGTTTTACAGGCTCTATCCCCAGCTTACTTCCAGAAATCTGCAGCTTTACAAAGTTTATCTGCTTGAGCATTATAAGCCCCAGACTGTAAACTTAAGACTCAGGGCAATAAACTGTTTTATAGAAGATAAAAAGCTCCGGTCTTCTCCTGCCCCCATGATACGGATCCAGCAGAAAACCTGGCTGGATAAGATTATCAGTCAGGCCGATTATGAATATCTGAAACAGAGGCTTTTAGAGGATGAGGAAATGGTCTATTATTTCCTCGTTCGTCTTATGGCGGCTACCGGAGTCAGGGTCAGCGAGCTTGTAACCTTTCAGGTAGGGGATGTACACTGCGGTTTTAAGGATCTGTATTCCAAAGGGGATAAGATGAGGAGGATTTATATTCCTTCAAATCTTCGAAAAGCCTTTTTTAAATGGGATGACTTTACAGCCCGTACAGATGGAGCCCTGTTTTTAAACCGCTTTGGAGCTCCTATTACTCCCTCCGGCATACGCTCGCGGTTGAAAACCTTTGCCGCACGGTATGGATTGGATCCGGAGGTAATGTACCCCCACTCTTTCCGCCACCGGTTCGCCAAAAACTTTATTGAAGCCTGCGGGGATATTTCTCTGCTGGCAGATCTTTTGGGACATGAGAGCATTGAAACTACGCGGATTTATCTGCGCAGAAGCAGCGCGGAGCAATACAGGATCGTAAATAAGGTAGTAGACTGGTGAAAGGAGACATATGGGATGAATGTGAACAATGGAAACTCCCTGCTCCCGGAGGATCGAATCGAGGAATTTAAAAGCATGCTTTCAGAAAATGGAACGTCGGAAAATACGGTAAGGGTATATGCGGCGTCTGTGCGGGAATTTTATAAAAATCATCAGGAGCTGACCGTAGACGAATTACAGGACTATAAAAGAGAGCTTTTGAAAAAATACCGGCCTGCAACAGTAAATACACGGATCTATGGGATTAACCAATATGTGAAGTACCAAAAAAACAGTGGAATTCCGGAAGATTTCCGGCTTCCTCCTGTGCGGTGCCAGCAGAAACCATTTCTCAACAATATAATCTCAAAACGGGATTATGAAAAACTGAAAAAGGGACTTTTGAAGGATCAGGATCTGTTCTGGTACTTTGTAGTGCGGTTTCTGGGTGCTACCGGAGCCAGAGTAAGCGAATTGGTTCAGATCAAGGCAGAGCACATTGCCGTAGGCTGTATGGACCTGTACACGAAAGGTGGAAAAATGCGCCGTATTTATTTTCCTAAACAGCTTTGCAGGGAAATGGCTGTGTGGCTAAAACAGAGAGAACTGTCATCCGGATATATATTTACCAGCCGCTGCGGAAAGCCCATTACTCCCAGAGGAATCGGCTTACAGCTTAAAGTGCTTGCAAAACGATACCGGATCCGGCCTGAAACGGTATATCCCCATTCCTTCCGCCATCGGTATGCAAAAAATTTTCTTGAAAAATTCAATGATATTTCCCTGCTGGCAGACCTTATGGGACATGACAGCATCGAAACCACGCGCATCTATCTGACCCGTTCCTCACAGGAACAGCAAAAGGTGATTGACCGGGTAGTAACCTGGTAATATAATACAACCATTAATGGAGGATAATTATATGTATCAATACACCTGGTATCAATGGCTGTTTATTTTCTATCTATACTGTTTTTTAGGGTGGATCTTTGAATCATCCTATGTTTCTCTAAAAGAAAGGCGTCCTGTAAACCGGGGATTTCTGCGGCTGCCTCTGCTCCCTCTGTATGGTACGGGAGCTGTGATGATGCTGTGGGTATCCCTCCCTCTGAGAGAGCATCTCCTTTTGGTCTTTCTGGCCGGCATGACCGCTTCTACTGCTCTTGAATATATAACCGGCTGGTGCATGGAACAGCTGTTCCGGGTACGCTACTGGGACTACAGCAGCCAGGCTTTTAATTTACACGGATATATCTGCCTTTCTTCTTCTATTGCCTGGGGGGTTCTTACCCTGCTTCTGACAGAGGTAATCCATAAGCCGGTGGAATTCTGGATCGTAAACACCTCACAAGCTCTGCTTTTGCTCTGGGTTCTGTTTATATCCGTATTTTTCATCCTTGATACCGTACAATCAGTACAGGCTGCCCTCAATCTGGCAAAGGTACTGGATTCCATGACCCATATGCTGGCAGAACTGGAAGATATACAGGTGCAGTTAGCCCTACTCAAAGCAGAAACAAACCAGAAACTTACCAATATCCAGGAAGAGGCTTCCCATAAGCTGGCTGCCGCAAAAGCCGAGGCTGCACTTTACAGGACTTCCAAAGAAGAGCAGATCCGCTCTCTTACCAGGAGGATGTCTGAGCTGGCGCATCAGAGACAGCATATGGCCCTCCACATAGATTTATACCAGAGAGGGATCCTGAAACGTAATCCGGGAGCCCGTTCCACACGGTTCGAAACCGCATTTAAAGAACTGCGGGAGATTGCAGAAAAACAGCTTCACAAATAAACATCGATCAGCCGCCGGACAGTACGCACTGCCCGGCGGCTGATCTTTATACTGCTTTTATATTACATCATCTTATCTACCATAGCCATAACAGCTGCTCCAAGGTCTGCTTCCTTCTGGTCTGCATCCTCTAAGGAGGTTCCCTTTACGCCAAAGTAGAACTTGATCTTCGGCTCTGTACCGGAAGGTCTTACGCAGATCCATGCGCCGTCCTCCAGGTCATAGTACAGTACATTGGAGGCCGGAAGTCCGGTTGGCTTACCGCTCCTGTCTCCATGTCCCTGATCGTATCCAGCTTGTAGTCTCTTGCTGATACTACCTTGTAACCGCCTACCTCTGCAGGGGTATTATTTCTCAGAGTTTCCATGATGGACTGGATCTTCGCCAGACCTTCGATGCCGGATAAACCGATAGACTTGACAGAATCCTTGTAATAGCCGTATTTCTCATACATGGCTACCATGGCATCCCACAGGGTCATTCCCTTCTGCTTATAGTAGGCAGCTGCCTCGCAGAGAGCGGCCGTAGCGGAAATAGCGTCCTTATCACGGGCATAGGTGCCGATCAGGCAGCCATAGCTCTCTTCCATGCCAAAGAGATAGGTTCCTGTTCCTGTGGTTTCATTTTTAAGGATCTGCTTTCCGATCCACTTAAAGCCTGTAAGCACCTCGATCAGCTCTGCACCGTAGGCTTTGGCTACCGCGTCGATCAGATTGGTGGATACGATGGACTTTACAACCTGTCCGTCTGCCGGGATTTTTCCCTCAGCCTGCTTCTGGCTTAATACATATTCGCACAGCAGGGAACCGGACATATTTCCGGTCAGAGGAATGTATTCGCCGGACTTTGCATCCTTTACATATACGCCCAGGCGGTCGGCATCCGGGTCTGTGGCAAGTACAAGGTCGGCGTCCTTTTCCTTAGCCAGCTTTAAGCCCAGTTCAAAGGCTTCTTTGGCCTCAGGGTTTGGGTAGCTTACAGTAGGGAAATTTCCGTCCGGAAGCTCCTGCTCGGGAACTACATATACGTGAGTAAAGCCGATCTCCTTCATCACTCTTCTGGCAGGAATATTTCCAGTGCCGTGGAGAGGGGTATATACAATGCGGATCTGATCCTGCATCTCATCAATGGCCTTCTGGTTTACAACCTGAGCCTTTACCTGAGCGATGTACTTGTCGTCGATCTCTTTTCCGATAACCTCATACTTGCCCGCTGCGATGGCAGAAGCCTCGTCTGTGGTCTTTACGCTGGACAGATCCTCGATGGCAAGAACCTCCTCTGTCACGCCCTTGTCGTGAGGCGGTGTAAACTGTGCGCCGTCCTCCCAGTATACCTTGTAGCCGTTGTACTCCGGCGGATTATGGCTGGCAGTGATGTTAATGCCTGCCACGCAGCCCAGCTCGCGGACAGCAAAGGACAGCTCCGGTGTGGGGCGCAGGGATTCAAACTTGTATGCCTTGATTCCGTTGGCTGCCAGAGTCATAGCCGCCTCCATGGCAAATTCAGGAGACATATTGCGGGAGTCATAGGCAATGGCTACGCCCTTGTCTGCAGCGCCCTGCTTGATAATGTAGTTTGCCAGTCCCTGTGTGGCCCGTCTTACTACATAAATATTCATACGGTTGATTCCTGCTCCGATGATCCCCCTAAGGCCTGCGGTTCCGAACTCCAGATCCATGTAAAAACGCTCTTTGATCTCGTTCTCATCGCCTTCAATGGCCTTTAACTCGGCTTTGGTGGCTTCATCAAAATACGGATTGGACAGCCATTCCTGATAGATCTTCATGTAATCTTTCATTTCTATACTCCCTCCTGATTTCCCATGCATCGCAATACCTGCATTTTTATGCTTTTGATTATACTACACCAGGAAAAAAAAGGGAAGTAGATGCCAAGTAAAACTTCCCTTACAGCAGGCGTATCTTCTTTACCATTTCGCAGAATTCATAGTTATTTCTTGTTTTGGAGAAAAGATCCAGGATACGCTCTACGGCTTCATCAGGCTTCAGGGAATTGGTGGCTTTCCGCACTATGTCTACGGCCTCTGCTTCCTGCCGGTTAAGAAGAAGGTCATCCCTTCGGGTACCGGATTTTAAAATGTCAATGGCCGGGAAAATCCGCTTTTCTGACAGGCGGCGGTCTAAAACCAGCTCCATGTTTCCGGTTCCCTTAAATTCCTCATATACTACATCATCCATACGGCTTCCTGTATCTACCAGAGCCGTAGCCAGAATGGTAAGGCTGCCGCCCTCCCGCATATTTCTGGCGGCTCCGAAGAAACGCTTCGGCATATAAAGAGCAGCCGGGTCAAGGCCTCCTGATAAGGTACGGCCGCTAGGAGCTACGGTAAGGTTATAAGCCCTTGCAAGACGGGTAATGCTGTCTAAAAGGATAATCACATCTCTCCCGTGTTCTACCAGGCGCTTTGCCCTTTCGATCACCATTTCTGATACACGCTTATGACGGTCCGGCTGCTCGTCAAAGGTGGAATAGATAACCTCTACGTTTGGCCCTACGATCGCCTCTCGGATGTCCGTTACCTCCTCTGGCCGTTCATCAATCAAAAGGATCATCAGGTGCATATCCGGATGATTTACAGTAATTGCTCTGGCGACCTGCTTTAAAAGGGTGGTTTTTCCTGCCTTGGGCGGAGAAACGATCATGCCTCTCTGACCCTTTCCAATAGGCGATAAAAGATCCAGCACACGCATTGCTACAGAGTTACGCTCTCCCCGTGTTTCCATATGAAGACGCTCATTTGGGAAAATGGGAGTAAGATCTTCAAAATTCGGGCGGCGTTCTGTGGCGCTTAAGGGATATCCGTTCACTGTTTTGATATAAAGAAGAGCGGCGAATTTCTCCGTTACTGCTTTGATCCTTCTGTTTCCTACAATGATATCACCTGTTTTTAAATTGAACCGGCGGATCTGTGAAGGAGCCACATAAACGTCATTTTCTCCCGGAAGGAAATTTTCGCAGCGGATAAAGCCAAAGCCATCCGGCATAACTTCCAGAATACCGTTTGCCTCAATTCCGCTGTCAAGCTCTGCCATATCCTGACCGGCAATGCCGGAAGTGTCACTGCGAGGCTCTGGACGGGATTCGCGGACGTCTGCCCGTGTCTCTCTGGTGTCACGAATGTCTCCTGTTTCCCTGGATTCCCGGCTCTCCTTTGGCTCCCTGCTTTCTGCTGAATCCCTGGAAGCTTCTCTGGAATTTTGCTGCCCGTATGAAGTCCGGGGCTGTCTGACAAAACGGGTTTGACGTGAGGAGTCACGCTGTGGGCGTCCATCGCGCGGCTTTCCGCTGTCCCGTGACTTTTCGCTGTCCCGCGGCTCACCGTTTTCTTTGCTGCTTTGGGGTTCACGGCTGCTTTGTGCCTCACGGCCTTCACTGGAACCGGAATCCGGCTGCAAAACAGCTTCAGACTGTGCGGCCGCCTCATTTTCCCGGCACAAAAGTTCTATGATCTCAGCTTTTCTGAGGGTGCTGATGCCTTTAAGCCCCTGAGATTTCGCCAATTCCTTGAGCTCCGCTAAAGGAAGGGTCTGTAATTTTTCTCGCATATGATTCTCCTTAATTTTACGAACAGTTGTATTGATCCTGAATTATCTAAATGTAATCAAAAGTGGGAATGGTACAAAACCGGAACGGTTCTGACCGTGAATGAGTCCGGGCGCTGATATCTCAGACAGAAAGCCCCTGGAATATGCGGGGAAAGCGCCCTGATTGCTTATACAGACATTATAAACGCTCTCCCCTGTGATTGTAAAGTTTAATTTTTAAGCCATTCCATATGGGCTTTCATCTGTGTTTCATATCCATTGTCCGACGGCCTGTAAAAGATACGGCCCTCCATGCCATCAGGCAGATACTGCTGGCGTACATAATGCTTGGGATAATCATGGGCGTAGAGATATCCGTCTCCATGTCCTAAGGCTCCTGCGCCCTTATAATGCCTGTCCTGAAGATGCACGGGAACAGGCATGGCACGCTCCGTCTTTACCGCCTCCATGGCATCCTGAATAGCGCAGCAGGCCGCATTGCTCTTGGGTGCACAGGCCACATAGGTCACTGCCTGCGAAAGGATGATCTGAGCCTCCGGCAGACCGATGCGCTCTGTGGCCTGAGCGGCGCTTACCGCTACTGTCAATGCCTGGGGATCCGCATTTCCCACATCTTCTGCAGCGCAGATCATAATCCGGCGGGAAATAAACTTAATATCTTCACCTGCATAAATCATCCGCGCCAGATAGTACACAGCTGCATCCGGATCAGAGCCCCTCATACTTTTTATAAAAGCGGAAATGGTATCATAATGGCTGTCTCCGTCCTTATCGTAGCGCACAGCCCGCTTTTGGATGCATTCCTGAGCCGCTGCCAGATCAATGTGGATCTTCCCGTCCGGGCTTCGGTCTGTAGTAAGTACACCCAGCTCGACTGCATTTAAGGCAGCTCTGGCATCTCCATTGGCCGCATCTGCCAGGAACCGGGCTGCATCCGGCTCGATCACTGCATCATATGTACCCATCCCCCGTTCCACATCCGTAATGGCCCTTTGGATCAGTTCCAGAATATCCTGCGTTTCCAGAGGCTTCAGCTCAAAAATGCGGGATCTGGAGATAAGAGCGCTGTTGACCTCGAAATAAGGATTTTCCGTCGTAGCGCCGATAAGGATCAAGGTGCCGTCCTCTACAAAGGGAAGAAGATAATCCTGCTGTCCCTTGTTAAAGCGGTGGATCTCGTCTACAAACAAAATGGTTCTTTTGCCGTACATTCCCCTGCTGTCCTTTGCGGCGGCCACAATCTCCTCCATATCCTTTTTTCCGGCCACTGTGGCGTTGATCTGCTTAAATTCAGCGCTGGTGGTGTTGGCAATAACCTTTGCCAGCGTGGTTTTTCCGGTTCCTGGCGGGCCGTAGAAAATAAGAGATCCAAGTTTGTCCGCTTTGATGGCGCGGTAAAGGAGCTTGTCCTTTCCAATGATATGCTGCTGCCCCACCACCTCATCCAACGTCCTTGGGCGGAGACGGGAAGCGAGAGGCGCTTCCTTTTCCATTGTATTTTCTCTCATATAATCAAACAGATTCATCTTTATCTCTCTTTCAGTCAATCATCAGTTCATCGGCTGTAACAAAGGTATATCCTTCTCTCTGGAGGATATCGATCAGCTCCAGAGCCGCTGACACAGATGTATCAAATATATCATGCATCAATATAATATCCCCATCCTCAGCTTCTTTCAAGACCTTCTTTACGATACGCTTCTGGTTTCTGAGCTTCCAGTCCAGGGAATCCACAGACCAGAGGACTGTCGTCATGCCGGACTGACACTCCAGCTCCTCGTTCCAGTCTCCGTAGGGCGGACGCATATATTGAGGTCGGGAGCCCGTAATGTCCTCGATCATCCCGCTGGTGCGGTCTACCGCCTCACAGACAGCCGCAGGACCCGCTTTTGTAAGGCGCACATGATTATAGCTGTGATTTCCGATCAGGTGGCCTTCTTCCTGCATCCGTTTTACCAGAGCCTCGTTTCCCGGTATACAGCTTCCCATGAGAAAAAAGGTAGCAGGTACTCCCCGTTCCTTTAAACCATCTAAAAGAACCGGCGTATGGACGGGATGGGGGCCGTCATCAAAAGTAAGAGCGAGATATTTTTCCGGCTCAAACGTACCATCAGGTGCTGATGCCTCCCTGACCGTAACCGGAGCAGCCAAAAGGCAGATCAGATATGCCAGAAGGATAAAATCGGCGGACAGAACAGCCGACAACAGATGGACCCTGTGTTTCCACTTCACATTCAGGCCTCCGGGCAGATTGGTAGATTGATTTATTTATATGAGGGAGAATGTAGAAATAGACGGATCGCTTCAAATAATTTGAGGCCCTGTTTTTTCATAAAAATGAAGCTGCTGCTCCAGTAGATTATTTATCTGCTTTTGCAACAGCCCCGTTCCATATAACACCAGACAGCTGACACTGCCGGGACAAGATTAACGTTTGCTGAACTGAGAACGCTTGGCTTCTCATTACTCCTCAGAACACCTCGAAACTACATGTGTTCAATATAAAATTCATCCTGACAACTTCTCCCTTCATTTTTTAATAGTAATTTATGCTCGTCATAGGAACGCATTCCATTCACCCGAAGTATTTCTCCTATATTCTGTCTGCTACTTGGAATAATTCTACTCTGTACCCAACGCATACTCCAGTCTGAATTCATGGTCCGGATACCTTTTTTTAAAAATAGCGACATCATAAACGGAGTTTCCTTAGGAGTAACATTTTCTGGAATATCTATTGTGTATTTCTTTGTTCTTTCATCATAATTTAATATTCCGACGATTTTATTTCTATTATTTCTCTTGATTGCGTACCTGTTCAAAAAAACACCACCTTTTCCAAATCATTTCCCAGATTTTATTCCTATGAACCTCTGATAAAACATGATCTATACCATTGAAAATATAATCCTGATCTTCTATTTTCAGTTTCCAAATCTGTAAATCGTATTCTTTTGGTATCAATAACAGATTATACTCTAGAGATTTTGAGCCGATATAATTATTAACTGGAAAATCTCTCATCACGTCTATTTCTTTCAGAAGTTTTTCATCACCATATGTTGAAAACAATAACGATACTCCCTGATCAAACAAAGGTGCCATTCTCACACTGTCTTCTTCATCATTTCTTAACACTTCCAGATTGCTTCCGTGCCGATCTCTATTAGCAATCAAATAATCAATACAGAACATCTGGTACATATATAATCCCCAACCGTTTCTTATTGCAAACTCTAACGGAGATTCATTACCTTCTTTTTGCAAATCATAATACAAATCATACGCCAGCTTTTCTTCATTGTCCTTACGAAAATTTTCTGAAACAGAAACCCATGTTTCTTGTTCTTTACCATCAATAACAATCCTTGCATGTATCAGTTTATACTTTACATGCGGAATTCTCAAAACATCCATCACCCGGCTTACAATCAATTCATTGACACACTCATGACCAAATACCCCACGATAACTATCATAATTCGATAATTTATAATATAATCTTTTCCCATTCACTTCTTCATACGCCTTCAAAAAGCACCCTGGAGTTCCCGGTGACATTTTTTTTGCCGCCCAGTCCAGATGTTTCATATCCTGTAATTCACAAATAATATCCTGCACTATGTCACCTCATCTCAAAGATTTTATTGTTCATCTGGCTCAAATTGATCTGGATAACTGTCACTTCCCCCATATCCGCACACCCCCATCCTGGGAGAATTACAAACAGGCAGCAAAAATTCCGGTTTATAATATTCTCCCTCTTCATCACTTTCCGCCTTTAAACACTCATCACACCAAAAAGGCTCTCCTTCATAATATCCTTCTGGATTAACCCATTTCGCCTCATTTTGTTCGCAGTTACTGCAAAGAATTTTAGGAGGATTATTTCTTGATAAAATTACAATTTCATTATTCTTTTTTTCTCCATCGCGGCAGCTATGTATACTTAATACCAATTCTGTGGTTGAACCAAAATCATATTCATATAAAAAGTTATCGCCGACATCCACAACGTCTTTTAATCGATAATTCATATTTCTGGAAGGTTTTCCCCAAAAAGAATCCGTATCCGGATTGCTTTCATACTGTTCTCCATGAATCGTGAATGCGCTCAGATGTTCGCAGCATTCTACCCATATGTCGCGAATAAACCAATCCAACTCTTTTAGCGTAGTATTCTCACTTGCTTCTACGATTAACCAATAATCTTTTTGATATTTTCCAGTAATAACAACCTGAAAATATTGACATATTCTTTTCCTTTTTTCTTCAGTAAGCTTTGCGCTTCTCTTTTTGCACGCCTGCAAATGGCGCAGCATACCGCTTTTTGTATACTCTTTTCCACAATACTTACAAAGTCCTTTTGTTTGAACCGCCATTCTTCTATCTCCAATCCATCTGCTTTTTCGTGTATATTAGCATCTAATACACATCCACCATTTTTCCTATAAGAAAGTATAACATTATCTTATTAAAAAATACATAGAAAAAGGGGCTGTCTGTTGCAAAAGCAGATAAATAATCTACTGGAGCAGCAGCTCCATTTTTATGTCCTAAAAACAGAAAACGGACTCCGAAGAGTCCGCAATCCATAGTATAATAAGATCGGTCGAGTAAATTTTTTGCATATGCCCCTTCTACACTCCCGGCTTCTCCCCCGCCGCTACCTGCCCCTGGGAGGGAGCAGAGCTGACACCGGGGCCGCCGTTGATTCCTGTAACAGGAGCTGAGGGCTCTGGAACGTTTTGGGAGGAAGAGCTGTTTCCGCTTCCGTTTGACGGGATAATAATGGGGTTAGAGGATGTGCCGGAGCTGCCGGAAGCCGTTCCTGCACTGTCGGACGCGCTCTCCTGGTTTGTGGAACCGCTTTCCTCCTGCCCCTGAGGAATCAGATGGCCGTCTGCTGCTGCCTCATAAACAGCGCCGCCGATCTCCAGCGTCTGTCCTGCAGCCATGCGTCCTGTGGAGGGATCCATATAATAATGGAGACCGTTTACCTCGATCATGCCCGTGGTCATCGCTCCGCTTCCGTCAAAATAATACCAGGCTCCATCCATCTCACGCCAGCCGGTCGCCATCACGCCGGAGCCCTTCAGATAATACCGCTTTCCGCCTTCACTCAGCCAGCCGGTCTGCATCACGCCGTTTGTATCTGAGCAATACCAGGAGCCATTATCCTGGATCCAGCCCTTTGCCAGGGCACCTGATGCGTCCAGATAGTACCATTTGCCGTTTTGGTTTGTCCATCCAACCGCCATTTTTCCGGAAGACTCCATATAATACCGCTTTCCGTCTGCATCCAGCCAGCCGGTCTGCATGATACCGTTGGAGTCTGTATAATACCAGGCTCCATTGTCCTCTATCCAGCCTTTTTTAACAGCTCCTGAGCTTCCCAGATAGTACCATTTTCCCTGATCCTGACGCCAGCCAGTCTGCATCTTTCCCGTGGTCTCGTCCAGATAATAACGGCTGCCGGATACCGTGATCCAGCCCGTGGACGCAAGGCCTTCGCTGTCCATATAATACCAGTCTGAACTATCCTGAGCCCAGGCGTTTTTCTGTTTGGCATAGTTGCTGTAATAATACCGTTTCCCGTTAATGGTACGCCAGGTATTGGCCGGAATCTGGCCGGAGAAATCCTTAAACTGGAAATCAATATCCACATTTCCATTGATTCCCTTTACAGAACCGGTGCTGGTCGCCTGCCACATAACAGGGTTCTGGTAGCTGGGACGGGCAGAATAACGGGCTACCCATACGGGATAATCCATCAGGCTCATATCCAGCTTATTTTTCAGCCAGTTTTCATTTGCATAGATAATCGGATAATATCCGGAATCGGATATCTTTTTGCAGAACGCATTTGCGATCGCTGCCAGCTCCTCTTTTGAAAGGTTTCCCTGAGTAGAATCCTCCATATCGAAAGCTACAGGATAGGAAACAGGATAATCATGGATCAGATCCAGCACAAAATCGGCCTCTGCCTCTGCCATTTCCACCGTTACCGCCAATGAGTAAATATACACGCCCACCTTCACGCCGGCGGCGCTGGCCTGCTGGATATTCCGGTGAAAATAGGGATCTACCGCTCCCTTGGAACGGGTTCCCAGCATCACGAAGGACACGTCATCTGCTGCGACCTGGCTCCAGTTGATCTCCCCCTGCCATCTGGATACGTCAATTCCTCTGGCAAGCACATTTTGAATGGCACTTCCGTCCGGCATCTGATAGACGCCGTTTACCTTTTTCCATGCATTTGGATTGGTCTGGTCTGCTCCTTTTGCATTCTCAGAAGTGCTGGAGGCAGAAGGCACATTGCCGGTTCCTCCGGATCCTCCTGTTACTCCCGGGCCTCCTGCAGCAGACGCTCCAACAGACGCCGGCGTTTCTCCCGGCCCTGCAGCGTAGGCTGTATACGCAGACCCAAGGGTTCCTGCGCCCAGAATTCCAGCCAGGACAAGTGCCTGGCAGCGCTTTCTCATCTCCTGTCTCTTTTTCATTTTCCTCTCCTTATATCGTACTGATAGCAAAAACGGAGGATGCTGTCAGCCAATCCCGCCGCAGCATCCCCCTTTATCAACTTGTCCTTGTCACATGTTTCCATATCGGATTTCTCTTATCAGCCTGGTCCATCTGTGCGTCCGGCTTCCAGAGAGCCGCTGCTGGAAGGACCACTGGAGCTGGTGGTTCCGGAGCTGCTGGAACCTGGACCAGATGAGCTGGAACTGCCAGAAGTTTTTGATACGCCGGGGCCGCCGTTTTCACCGGTTACGCCGCCTCCGGAAGACTGGTTTCCTGCAGCCGGCGTCTGTGCAGATACGCCGTTTGCATTCTGGCATACGCCGGATGCGTCAAAATTGTAGGAGGTACCGTTGATATTTAAGGTAGTTCCTGCTGTCATCACGCCGCCGTCTGCCGGATTTAAGTAATAATACTTGCTGTCGATCAGGATCCAGCCTGTCATCAGGTGACCGTTGCTGTTGAAGTAGTACCACTTGCCGTCGATCTGCTTCCAGCCTACAGACATCTTTCCGTTTGTCATATCCATATAATACTTGCTGCCCTCGCTGTCGCTGAGCCAGCCGATGAGCATACGTCCGTCTGTATTCAGATAGAAGTAATCCTGGTCTACCTTTGCCCAGCCGGTCATCATCTTTCCGTCTGTGCCGAACAGATACCAGTTGTCCTGAATCTGAGCCCATGCGTTCACAACACACTTGCCGTTTTCCTGGAAATAATACCAGGCTCCGTCCATCTCACGCCAGCCGGTTCCCATGCTGCCGTCGCCGCGCATAAAATAGTAATCATCGCCAATACGCAGCCAGCCCGTAACCATGGTGCCGTCCTCCAGCATATAGTACCATTTGCCGTATTCCGGATTGATCCAGCCCTTTGCCATCAGGCCGCCCGGACGGAAGAAATACCATTTTCCATCAATCTGCTTAAAACCAGTGGTCATATAGCCGGTAGAAAGATCCATATAGTAATAACCCTCGCTGGTCTGAAGCCAGCCTGTGTGGGTCTTTCCCTGGTTAATATAGGTCCAGTGATCGTTTGTCTTGGTCCAGCCATCTGCCGCATAGGATGTAACCGCCATTCCCAGGGCCATGGCGCTGATCACGCCGGCTGCGGTCAAAGCCGCCAGACATTTCTTACGTTTCATGCCTTTTCCTCCTCATTCTTCTGTATATAAGCCCCTTTGTCTGTTTCGGGTTTTCATTCTTTTAATTATAGCACAGATTATCTGTAAGGAAGGTAACAATTTTATTACAATTTCCGTAAATTTTCATACCTGCTACAGAGCCTTTAATTTTTTATAATAGCCCTTTGCATACCGGTACATGATGATGGTATATTCTCCAAATTCCTCTCCTAAAGCTGCCTTGTATACAGCCCACAAACACCAGAGGAAACCGCCCAGGGCCGCATTTGCAAATACGGAATAATATTCTTCCTTTGAAGGCTTTCTCTTTAAATAAATCTCTAAAAGCTTTTCCGTCTGCTCTGCATCATAGTAAGAATAAATCGCCGACATGGAAATGTCCATAATGGGATCGCACATTCCTGCATATTCCCAATCCAGCAGTTTTGCACTGCCGTCTTCAAACATCAGGAAGTTATCCACATTTGCGTCAATATGGCAGAGACATTGTGGACGATCCATCTGATCCAAACGATCCATCAGCTCATTCATCCAGCCTCTGACCTTCTCATAATCTTCAAAAGGGATTCCTCCATGCTGCAGGCAGAGCCTTTCATAAAAATCTATCCGTTCCCGAATATCAAAGGAATGATCGACTGTAAGACCGGACTGGTGAAGCTTTCTTACAATACCCATACAGATTTCCATATCTTTCCAGTTATCTGCCGCTGCATTCCGGGCGTTTTCATAGTACCGTGCAATCTTATAGCCGGTATCCGGGTTCATGTACAGCACTTCTTCCGTAATCCCCAGAGAGGCTACGGTATCATAAACCTCTTTTTCCTCCCTGCGGTTGATTAAAAGCTCTGTCCCCGGCCCCGGAATCCTGCAGATGCAGTGAGCGCCATCCACCCGGAACAAGAAGGATTTATTTGTCATTCCGGCTTTCAGGCAGCGGATATCTGTAATATGGGACTCAGGCACCTTAAATACCCTGGATACCAGATCCATTGCCGCATTATCCGAATGGTTCTGATAGCGTTCATCAAACAGGCGCAGCTCCTCCAGATTTTCAAATTCATACACCTGGTTTTCAGGCTGACGGTTTACATCCATCTCGATCTGATCCCACTGAGACGCCTTCCAGCCGGAAGCCTCTTCTGCGCGGGCAAGAAGCGTTCCCCCTTCTGCCTCCAGACGGCGCTTTGCCTCTCCCTTGAGCATATCTACAAAGGGCTGCTCCCAGTAAAACTGTTCCGTTCCCGGAGCTTCATAGTAGGCTTCTAATACCGGAAGGAACCGGGCTGAAAATTCTCTGGACAGATAGACCGGGCCGTACATCACCCACTGATCCCTTCCGCCTACATTTACATCTGTAATCCTTCCCTTTTTAGTAAAGGTAAAGCACCACTCCTTGGTATCCCCCTTCTGGAAGGAAGCGCTGTACCAGGCTCCGCACTCATAGGCGTGGTACATATTGTCCCGCAGCCAGTTATCAGAGGATAAAATGTACATATTGCGACCCTTTAACAGATGTCTGGCTCTGTAAACCGTAGCCAGGGTATTTTTGCAGGAATACTCCGGATTGTAGAGAAGCTTTACATCATATTTGTCGATCAAATATTCAAATTTCTCTTTCAGATACCCGACTGCAATGGTAATATCATATACTCCGGCCTCATGGAGCTGGCGGATCTGGCGTTCGATCATACGCTCTCCAAATACCTCTAAAAGCCCCTTGGGCGTTTCAAAGGTAAGAGGGACAAAACGGGAGCCAAAGCCTGCGGCAATGATCAGAGCTCCGTCTACCTTATAGGGCGCTAAAACAGCCTGTCCCGTTTCTGTAAGAGCAAGCCGTTTTCCTCTCTGATCCTCATCTTCTCTGATATAGCCTTTTTCTGCACATTCTTTTATCAGCCCGTTAATGGTCCCTAAAGATAGCTCCATTCTCTTTGCCAGCTCCCGCTGAGTAATATATGGCTCCTCCAAAATGTTTCTGCATATCAACCCCAATCTGTCCATATGATCCTCCATTCTTCATCCTGTATATGCACTGTCAGCGGACAGAGGAATCTTTGTTCCCCTGTCCACTGACATTTTTGTTCATTTATATTATATTTTTATTTTATATGAACATTATAGCACGGACGCAGGGAAATGCAAGAGCTAATCCTCTGTATTTCCCAAAACAATGGTATTTACTGCCTCGATGAGATCCACTGCCTGAGATCTGGGAATCAGAGAGACTGTCTTTCCATCTGCCTCTGCCAGACAGCTGCTTCCGTCATAACGGTAAAGGACGATCGTTACCTGGGGAGAAACTTCATTATCCAGATGGAGGGTCAGGCGGATTTCCTCCTTTTGTCCCGGTTCCTCTTCTGTAAAGCAATCTGCTTTTAAGCCTTTCAGAGCAGAGAACAGTTCATCTGTCTCTATTTCCTCCTCCTGATACGTCCAGGTGCGGTCATCCTTTTTGCCTTTGGAAGTAAGGCTGTAGTCAGCTCCCTCTAAGGAAATGTCAATTCCTGTGATCTCCTCTGTATCGCCCCAGAATACTTCTTTATGGCGCAGGTCATCATATTTCATGGCCATCAGGCCTTTATAGTCCTCCGCAGTCAGCTTATAGGCGATCTGGGAATTATTTACTCTTGCGTATGCGGTAATTTCTTCCTCTTCCCCGCTGTTTTCCTCAGAGTTCTCCTTCTTCTCTGCCTTTTCTTTTTCCTTCGGATCACGGCTTACGCTTACGGTAAGCGTACCGGATACGTTCTCTTTGTCCTCATTTTCAAAGGTATAATCGGCCTCTAAGGACAGCTCCGGCGCATCCAGTCCATAGGTGCTCCACTCTTCCTCTGAAACATAGTAGGAAGCGTAGTCAGACAGATCCAAATTCTGGAGGGTTCTGATATATTCATCCACCTGCACCGGATCTAAGGGAAGCAGGTTTTCCTCATCCTTCTTAAAATAAACATCCTCGCTGCTGTAGGAAGCCCCGCTGTCCTCTATGCGGACTGCTTCATAGGTCTCCGGTCCTGTAAACCGCAGGCTGCTTACTGTCTCAAGCTCAGGGATCTCATCCTGCTTCAGCATATCCTTTAACACCGCGTCAAAATAATTCAGAGGATCGTCTTTTACCAGATAAGCTTTTCCGTCTCCGATGGACACATAGCGCTGGGAATCCATATTGCTGAAATTGCCCAGCTTTATTTCAAGCTCCTGCTCCCCATTTTCCAGATGAATCGTGCAGACAGGATCATTCAGACCGTACTGACTGTAATCCTCTACCTCTTCGATCACAAAGGCTGCTGCAAATTCCTCAAAGGGCTCTAAGAATTCTTTTATCTTTTCTTCGCTCACAGGAAATTTTTCATCCTCGTCATAGGTCCAGACTCCGTCCTCTCCCTTATGGAACGAAAGGCTTTCCGACTCATTTTCCCACGAAAGGGCCGTGACACCCTCATAGGGAATCTGAAGGATAGTTTCACCGCTGTCTTTGATCTTTTCCTTATGCTCCTCCCTCTGGATCACCGCGATGGCCGCCACGGACAGCACCGCCAGAACTCCCAGAAGGATATATAACCGTTTAGCCCGCTTCATTCTGCATTCTCCTCCTTCTCATTACCACACAAATGCCAATTCCCAGGTATGCAAGCGGGAAAACACCGATCATTACCGCCTGAAGCATGGCAGAAGCAGATTCACTGATGGTAAGATAATTATAGTTTAGGGATTTGCTCCGGATCGCCATGGCCTCGCTCTCTCCGATCATGGAAGAAAGACCATTCATTCCCAGATCCCCGTTTGCACCAGAGGAAAGGGCATTATACATATCCTCTAAAAAGTCTGAGGAGCCAAACCACAGGATCCGTCCTTCATTTTCACAGGAAATAGACACGGCTGCCGCAAATGGGCCATCAACGTCTCCTTCCTCCCGTTCATAGGTGGAAAGCTCATAGCCTGCCATCTTGCTGAAGGCCTGGTCTGTAGTTGATAGAAGGGTTGTCACCCTGCCTGCGGCTTTCGTTTCATCTACCTTTAAGCCCTGGACAATGGGAAGAATGGGATAATAGTGCTCTTCAATGAGAGCGTCTGTAATATCGCTGCTCTCCATCTGAGGAAGAAGGGCGTAAGGCGTCTGAAGAGCATAGCGCTCTCTGTCTCCCTCTACTACGATTCCGTCCTGTGCGGTAACGCCGTATTCCTCTAAAAGGCCGTGAAGGTTGTCAAGATTTCCTTCCTTTACAGGCCCTGCTGCCGCAAAGAGCTTTCCTCCCTTTTTGGTGTAATCTGCAAGCATGGTCTGTTCTTCTCTAGAAATGTCGCTGGAGGGCGCATAGATCATAATTCCGGCTGCATCCTCAGGAATGGAATCTACATTCAGAAGAGACAGCTGCTCTAACTGGATATTTTCCTTTTCAATCTGCTCCTTGAAGGAGGCAGGAAGCTCTCTTTCCCCGTGTCCCTCTAAAAGATATATCTTAGGCTGTTCTTCATTTACCACATAGTCAATGGCAGAAGTGATGGCTCCCTCTCCGTCAAAGGAGGTATTGTAGGAATAGGAGTAGATATCTGCCTCCTGAACGTAAATATCATCATAACCGATAAAACGGCTGCGTTCGCCGCATTCTACAACCAGGCTGTTGTTGGTGGCCTCTTCATCTGTGTACTGCTCTGCAAAGGTGGGATATACATCCGGATTTTTCTTTACGATCTGGATATGGTCTGAAAGGCTGTCGTATTTATTTAACAGGTTTTCAATGACCGCATCCTCTTTGTCTGCCTGCACGATCCAGTAAATGGTTACATCCTCATCCAGCCCGTTTACCACCGCCTTTGTATTGCTGGTAATGGAATAGAGCTTTGCCGCACTGATATCGTATTTTGTCAGATTCTCCGGCAGGGCGTTTACCAGTATATTGACCACAATAAGGATTGTAAGAACCACTGCGGAAAGAATCAGGGAATAAGCTCCGCCGCGAAATGCATTACGGTTCTGCTTCATCAGTTATACCTCCTTTTTTCCAGTGACTGCACCGATAAAAACAGGAAAAATGCGGCAAAGGTCACAAAATATACAATCGCAGTGAGATCAAAAACTCCGTTTACAAACACATAAAAACGTTCAAACAGGGAAAGCGTTTTCATAACGGACGGCAAAAGCCCGGAAAAAGCTTCCGAATCTGCCAGATATAAAATAAACACTGCGCCGCCGGCCAGGAAATAAAATCCATAAGCCAGATGTTCATTTTTTGTTAAATGGCGTATTACCACTCCCAGGACGATCACCAGGGCAAAGGCTGCGATCAGGGCACCTGCTGGAGTGGAAGATACATACTCGGACAGACTGGCGCTGTAGTAGTTGAGCAGGATCACCGCAATGCCGATTCCTGCCGCAAAGCCCTGATTGTCTGTCAGGGAGGAAATGAATACTCCCAGAGCGATCAAGGCTGCGCCCAAAACAAAAAAGGCAAAGATAGAGCCGTAGGAGGTTAAAAGGTATACATCTCCATAGCGGGCAAATATCAGCGGATATACGGAAACAACCGCCAAGGGGATCAGATATACAACAAGAAGCGCCAGATATTTTCCCAGTACAACCTCTGTGGTGGTAATGGGAAGGGAGTATAACAGCTGGTCTGTTCTCTGCTTCTTCTCCTCTGCAATGACGCGCATGGTTAAAATAGGTACAATTACTACAAATACCAGGCTGCCGAAGCTTAATACAAACTCAAAATTGCTTACTGCTGCCTGAAGATTATATAAGGTGGCTCCCAGACCGATAAAGGCCAGCAAAAATGCGCCGAATACATAGGCGGTCAGGGTATGGAAATAATTGCGGAGCTCATGCTTTAATACGGCGGTCATGCCATTTCCTCCTCTCCTGCTTCGGATTCCTCGGTTTTAATATCTTCTGTTTGGGCGCTCTCTGTCAGCTCAATAAATATTTCCTCCAGATCCGCCTTTTTCACATTCATTTCAAGAAGGGGTTTGCCGGCGGCTGAAAAACGCTTAAACAGGGCTTTTGACACCTCATAGATATCCTCGCAGTCCGAATGGAGGGTAGCTGCGGTCCGTCCTATCTCCTTTTCTTCTATGGTCTGTTCTGTAATGTGCTCCATACCGGAGAGAAGTTCTTCTGTTTCCCTGGCGTCCGCCTCTGCTACCAGAGTAATCTCTCCCGGTGAAAGGAGGCGTTTTTCAAGGTTTTCCGGCTCGTCAAAGGCGATGAGCTTTCCTCTGGCAATAATAAGGATTTTCTCACAGATAGTCTGAACCTCGGAAAGAATGTGGGAGCTGAAAATGACCGTATGCTCTCTTCCCAGATCTTTGATCAAATCGCGGATTTCTATGATCTGTAAGGGATCCAGTCCTACTGTCGGCTCATCCAGTATGATTACTTTCGGGTCCCCCAGAAGGGCCTGAGCGATCCCAACTCTCTGTTTATATCCTTTAGACAGGGCGCTGATCCTGCGGTTTCGCACATGGTCTAGACCTGTCCTCCCGATCACACTGTCAATCTGGCTGTGCAGTTCTTTTCCCTTAAGCCCCTTTGCTTCTCCTACAAAGCGCAGATACTCTGCCGGTGTCTCGTTCATATAAAGGGGCGGCTGCTCCGGAAGATAGCCGATCCGTTTCTTTGCCTGGGCCGGTTCTTCAAAAATGTCGAAGCCGTCAATCTTTACGCTTCCCTTTGTGGCTGACAGACATCCTGTCATGATGTTCATGGTGGTGGATTTTCCTGCGCCGTTTGGACCCAAAAAGCCGTATACATGGCCGCCTTCTATCTCAAAGGACAGATCATCTACCGCTGTCACATCCCCATAGCATTTTGTTAAATGCTCTACCTGTATCATGGTTAACCTCCTGATTGGATTTTTGTTTTTCTGGCATTATAACAATTTATGCTGAAATGGGGCTGAAAATTTATGGAATACGCCGCCTCCCGTCTGCTCCCTGAGGATTTTCCATGTGGACTGGGTTTCTTTTGCCTCTTCATAAATGGTTTGTTTTTCCTTTACCGGGGTGATGTCCTTTATAAAAAGAAGGATCAAAATGGTGGACGACAGGGTCGTGAGCCCGTCAATGGCGTAAGCAAGGCCCAGATGGTTCTCAAACAGGATTCCTCCTATGGTTGGGGACAGAATAATCCCCAGATTGAGTCCCAGATACATAAGGCTGTAGGCCTTTTCCCTGTTTTCGGCGGTGCTTAGATCTGCTACCAGCGCGTCATAGGACGGATTTTCCATTGTCTGAAAGATTCCTGCTGAAAAAAACAGCAGGATCTGTGCCATGGATATAGGAAGAACCGCTGCTGTCAGGTAACAGATGACCGTTACCAAATCGCAGATAATGATGAGCTTTTTCTTATTGCAGCAGTCTGCCAGCTTTCCTCCCAGCAGGTTTGCAGGAAACTGTACCACTCCCATAGCTATAGTGATCTTGGCGATCTCCTGTGCATTCATTCCCAGCTTATTGCTTAAAATCAGCGTCAGCATGGGCCATATCATAGCTCCCATATTTGTTGCTGCCTTTCCCCAGAAAAGAATATATAATTCTCTTCTCATACCTCTGTACTGGCCGAACATTTTCTCAAATATTGTTTTCATTTCTAATTATCCTCTTAAAATATATGCTGCTATATGCTTTTCCACCTGTGTCAGACCGCACTTTCCTGTGAAATAAAAAAACAGAGACCCTCTGCTGCCAAAGGATCTCTGCATAATATCTTCTCTTTTAGATAGGGCCTGGCCCAGCAGCCAGCAGCCCATTGAAAGATGGGCGGCTGGCGTGTGCGGTATAATATACGGCATAAAAAGAGAGAACCTGATATCCGCTCCATTTTTGGTAGCATGAAATAACAGGACGCTTTCACGGTACTGCGCCTGCAAAGACAAATCTTCATGCGTCAAAATAAATGGATCAAATTAACATCTGGCCTCTCCTTTAAAAATCTGAAGTATGGCTTCAGTATAGCACTGGAAATATATGGATGCAAGAGGGAATCATCCGACTTTATAGCCGGAAACCGTAGCCCTGCACACCAGACCCCAGAACACAGGGCAGCTCCACCCAGAACCGGTTGATCCCATCCCTGCTTTCAGCGTGTATTTTTCCTCGGTGAAGCTGTACGGTCTGTTCTGCAATGGAAAGGCCCAGGCCGTAGCTTCCGGAAGTATTGTGGGCGGGATCGGCGCGGTAGAAGCGTTTGAAAAGCTGGTTTAAGTCTTCGGGAGCAATCGGCGGGCCCTGGTTTTCTACACTGAGCACACAGTGGCTTTTTCCCTGCTTTTTAAGCTTTACCCAGGTGGTTCCTCCCTGGCTTGAATATTTGCAGGCATTGTCTAAAAGGATGTCTAAAAGCTGACCCAGCCTGTCCTTTAAGCCCCAGATCAGAATACCTTCTTCTATCTCTGTATAAAGCGTTAATCCCTGTTCAAAATAAAGAGGTTCAAAGAGAAGGATTCCATCTTCTGCAATCCGGCTTAAATCTACCTGCTCAAAGGCCGCTTCTGCCTGTCCGCTGTCTGCACGGGCCAGATCCAGCATCTGTTCGATCAGCCCCCGCATCTGCCGGGACATGGTAAGGATGGCTTCGGAAAAACGTCTCTGCTTTTCTTCCCCACAGCCGGAGGACTGCAGAAGCTCCGCATTGGTCATAATTACAGTCAAAGGCGTTTTTAACTCGTGGGAGGCGTCGGCCACAAACTGGCGCTGCTGTTTCCAGGCCTTTTCCACCGGCCGCACCGCCCAGCCGGAAAGCCAGATGCTGATGGCTAAAAATAGGATAAAACTCAGACCCGCGATCAGGGCGCAGGTTCTCACCAGCCCCTTTAGCGCCGCCGTTTCACTGGAAATATCCGCAAATACCAGGCTATACCTGTAGGGCGTATTGGTCTTATAGTACCGAAAGCTGTATTCCTTTATCACTCCTACCTTTTGATGGGAGGAACGTGCCCTTACAATGAGATCCATGAGGAATTCCTGATCAGACAGATCAAAATAGCCGCCGCTGCTGGCGATCAGTTCTCCCCCGGTTCCCAGATACAGGATAAAAAAAGGAAGACGGATCTGCTCGCTCTGTTCTCCGGGCATCTCAATCTGAAAGGGTCGGTTTGCAATCTTTTCCATCATGCGGATGCTCTTTTCTTCCAGATCTGCTCTTGTAAAATGGTACACCAGGCCGAATACCACGCTCATCATCAGAACCACTATCGTCATGTTGATAACTACAAACTTCACTCTCAGCCTATAAATCATGTTCTGCCACCTCCAGATGATATCCCATTCGCCGGATGGACTCAATACGTACATCTGACCCAATGCTTAACAGCTTTTTCCTCAAAAAACCAATATAAACCTCTACATGGTTTTCCACTGCATCTGAATCATAGCCCCACACCTTTTCCAGGATCATTTCCTTGGAGAGGTTTCCTGCACCGGACTGAAATAAAAGGCGCATAATATCAAACTCTTTCGCAGAAAGCCGGATCTGTCTGTCCCCGCAGCTTAAAACAGCTGTCGAAAGATCCAAACAGGTCTTTCCCATCCCTACCTCATCCACCTGTCCTCCCTGGCGGCGAAGCAGGGCGCGGACGCAGGCAGTAAGCTCTCTGGCGTCAAAGGGCTTTGTCAGATAATAATCTGCCCCGGCATCCAGCCCTGCGATCCGATCCTCCAGAGCAGAACGGGCCGTAAGCATTAGAATGGGCGTTCCCAGACGGCTGGCCCGAAGCTCCCTTGCCACCTCATAGCCGCTTTTTCCCGGCATCATCACATCCAGTATGATCAGATCATAAATCCCGGTGCCTGCATATGTAAAACCGGTTTCTCCGTCATATACAGCCTCGGCCTCAAAACCCTGGATCTCTAAAAGATCTTTTATAGAACCGGCCAGCAACCGCTCATCCTCTATGATCAGAATTTTCATATACATCCCCTTACTTACTGATAATATCCCTATTATACAGCAAAGCGGCCAAAGAAAACAGCCTACAGCTATCCCCTTCCGGGCAGCCGCAGGCTCTGTCTTCTAAAATGACCAGTTAAACAATTGTCGTATTACACTTCAAAAATCAGATCGCCGTAGCTTGGCATGGGCCACAGATCCTTGTCCACCAGCATCTCCAGACGGTCTACAGGAGTCCTTAAGGCCTCCATGGCAGGAACGACCTCACTGTGGTATGCCAGTGCCTGATCCTTTCCGCTTTCCATGGCTGCGCAGCGGGCCGTTGCATCTTCCAAGGCAGACAGGGCTGTTTTTGTCTCAGCCAGAAGGTCTGATGATTCCAGCAAAAGCTCTGTCTGTGTGCTCACGTCTGCCTCCGGGCAGGCATTTCTAACCGCGGAAATGGAACCTGCCAGCTGGGTGGTGTAGCGGATCACTGCAGGAATGATCTGCTTTCCTGCCATATCGATCATGGTCTTTGCCTCAATGTTAATGCTCTTTGCATAGCTTTCGTACTCTACCTCGGCTCTGGACTCCAGCTCGGCTCTAGTGAATACGCCGAACTCCTCAAACAGCTTTACCGCCTTGTCTGTCACAAGAGCCGGGATCGCGTTTACCATAGAGCGAAGGTTGGGAAGCCCTCTCTGTTCGGCTTCCTTTACCCACTCCTCAGAATAGCCGTTTCCATTGAAGATAACTCTTCTGTGAGCTGCCAGAAGCTCTTTAATGAGGTCATGGACTGCCATATCAAAGTCCTCGGCCTGCTCCAGCTGATCAGCCGCTTCCTTAAAGGCTTCTGCCACAATGGTATTTAACACCGTATTGGCAGATGCTACGGAATCAGAGGAACCTACCATACGGAACTCAAATTTATTGCCTGTAAAAGCAAAGGGTGAGGTGCGGTTCCGGTCGGTGGCATCCTTGTCCAGATCCGGCAAGATATTTACGCCGGTGCGCAGAGTTCCGCCCTTCTTGGAATGGGTCGCTTCTCCGGTGTCGCAAAGCTGGTCGATCACATCCTCCAGCTGCTCTCCAAGGAAAATGGAAATAATTGCCGGCGGAGCCTCGTCTGCTCCCAGTCTGTGATCATTTCCCACATCAGAGGCAGATTCACGGAGCAGATCTGCATGGCGGTCTACGGCCTTGATGATGCAGGCTAAAACCAGAAGGAACTGGATATTCTCATGGGGCGTATCGCCGGGGTTCATCAGGTTGGTGCCGTCGTCGGCAGTCAGGGACCAGTTGTTGTGCTTACCGGAGCCATTTACCCCATAGAAAGGCTTTTCATGGAGAAGGCAGGCCATGCCGTGGCGTCCGGCTACCTTTTTTAATGTCTCCATCACCAGCTGATTGTGGTCTACGGCCTGGTTCACGCCCTCATAGATGGGAGCCAGCTCATGCTGGGCCGGGGCTGCCTCGTTGTGCTGGGTTTTGGCAGGCACTCCCAGCTTCCACAGTTCCTTATTTACATCGTTCATATAGGCGCCGATCCGCTCTCTGATGATGCCGAAATAGTGGTCGTCCATCTCCTGCCCCTTTGGCGGCATAGCGCCGAATAAGGTGCGGCCGGTATAAATTAAATCCTTTCTCTGCAGATACTTCTGGCGGTCAACCAGGAAATACTCCTGCTCCGGTCCCACGGAAGGATTGACCCGTTTTGCAGTGGTGTTTCCAAACAAGCGCAAGATCCGCAGGGACTGCTCATTGATGGCCTGCATGGAGCGCAGCAGAGGGGTCTTTTTATCCAGAGCCTCACCCTTATAGGAACAGAAGGAGGTAGGAATACAGAGGGTCACGCCGATAGCGTCCTCTTTTAAGAAAGCCGGAGAGGTACAGTCCCATACCGTATAGCCTCTGGCCTCAAAGGTTGCGCGCAGGCCGCCGGAGGGGAAGGAGGAAGCATCCGGTTCACCCTTTATGAGTTCTTTTCCAGAAAACTCCATGATCACACGGCCTTCAACGGGAGCGGAAACAAAGGAATCGTGCTTCTCAGCCGTAACGCCTGTAAGAGGCTGGAACCAGTGAGTAAAATGGGTTGCACCATGGTCAATCGCCCAGTCTTTCATAGCATGAGCTACCACATCTGCAATACTGGGATCCAGCTCTGCGCCATCCTCAATGGTCTTTTTCAGCTTCTTATATACGCTTTTAGGCAGACGGTCTCTCATCACGGCATCATTAAACACATCCTTGCCAAACATCTCTGTAACACTTATTACTTTGCTCATAGATTCTCCATCCTCTCTTTTCATGGTGTCCCCTTTCCCCAATGCACCCCAAAAGGCGGTTTTGTACAGCAAAAGGCGTTCTCTCCTTTTTCAAAAAGAGAACGCCCTCGTTCTTTTGTTATAAAATAAACCATTTCCCGTGAAAATGCAAGCGGTTTTTCCAAAAACAGAATCAGTTTATTCTAATAAGTTTTAATTCACAGAGCTTATGCATTTGCCTTTCCAACAGAACCAAACAGCTCCATCTTCTCTTTTACAGTTGCGCGGATTGCCTCTGCGCCAGGAGCTAACAGCTTTCTTGGGTCAAAGCCCTTGCCCTGCTGATCCTTTCCTGCCTCGATGTACTTTCTGGTAGCCTCTGCGAAGGAAAGCTGGCATTCTGTATTTACGTTGATCTTTGCAACGCCCAGGCTGATAGCCTTCTTGATCATATCCTCGGGAATACCTGTACCGCCGTGAAGAACTAACGGCATATCGCCGGTTGCTTCCTTAACCTTCTCCAGTACGTCGAAGTTTAAGCCCTGCCAGTTCTCCGGATACTTGCCGTGGATATTGCCGATACCTGCTGCAAGGAAGTCAACACCCAGATCAGCGATAGCCTTGCACTCTGCAGGATCTGCACACTCGCCTGCGCCTACCACGCCGTCTTCCTCGCCGCCGATAGAGCCTACCTCAGCCTCTAAGGACAGGCCCATTGTATGAGCGATCTTAACCAGCTCTTTTGTCTTCTCCACATTCTCTTCGATCGGATAATGAGAGCCGTCAAACATAATAGAGGAGAATCCGGCCTTAATGCACTTATAGCAGCCCTCGTAGGAGCCGTGGTCTAAGTGAAGTGCCACCGGTACGGTAATATTTAATTCCTCAAGCATAGCAGAAACCATAGCTGCTACGGTCTTAAATCCGGTCATGTACTTGCCTGCGCCCTCGGATACACCCAGGATAACCGGGGACTGAAGCTCTTCTGCAGTCAGAAGAACTGCTTTTGCCCACTCCAGATTATTGATATTGAAGTGACCTACTGCATATTTGCCTGCTCTTGCTTTTTCAAGCATATCTTTTGCTGATACTAACATAATATTTCCTCCTTATACTTGGGCGCTCCCCCAGCTGCATGAACCCGGAACCCGGATAACAGCCCTGGAACGCAGTTCTACTTTGTTATGTTTTTAACAGTTTCGCATTCATTATAAACCATACCATCCAAAAATGGAAGAACTTTTATGAAATCCCAAGGATATTCTTAACGGTTTCCTCCATCTCATCCACAGCGCACTCTCTGTCATGGCGGATGGGCGCAGTACGTATCTCCTCTACCGCTTTTGGAAGCACAAGGCCGGCAGCTGCAGCCAGCTCATCGGCCACATCAAACTCATCCTTTCCCTCTGTGGCCGCTTTACCCTTTACAGCATCCATTACACTGCGTGAGAACTTAAAGGGACTGGCCGTGGACGCAATAACCGTCTTTGTCTGATCGCCTGTTTCCTTTTTATACTGTCCGTATACGGCCGCTGCCACGCCTGTATGTGTGTCGATGAGATAGCCTGTATCCTGGAAAATGGTCCGTATCGCAGCTTCATTTTCCTCCTCTGTGGCAAAACCGCCCTTAAAATCAGCCATAAAGGCCCGCATCTCATCCGTAATGGTATAATGGCCATCCTCTGCCAGCTCCTTCATCAGAGCGGCGTTTGCTTTCGGATCCGAGCCTGTACTTAAATAGATCAGGCGCTCCAGATTGCTGGAGATCAAAATATCCATGGACGGAGAATTGGTAAGAATAAACTCCCTTCTGCGGTCATAAGTGCCTGTGGTGAAGAAATCGTACAGCACCTTATTATCATTAGAGGCACAGATCAGAGTACGGATGGGAAGCCCCATTTTCTTGGCAAAATAGGCTGCGAGAATGTTGCCGAAATTGCCTGTGGGAACCACCACATTGATCTCCTCCCCGGCAGCGATCTCCTCATTTGCCAGAAGCTTTGCATAGGCGTATACATAGTACACAACCTGAGGCACCAGACGGCCAATGTTAATGGAATTGGCGGAGGAAAACTGGAATCCCTTCTCTGCCAGCTCCTTTGCCAGCTCCTTGTTATTGAAAAGATTCTTTACTCCGGTCTGGGCGTCATCGAAATTGCCGTGGATGGCGACAACTGCCGTGTTCTCCCCCTTCTGGGTGCGCATCTGGCGCTCCTGCACCGGACTTACGCCGCCTTTGGGATAAAATACGATGATACGGGTGCCGGGTACATCCGCAAAGCCTGCCATAGCTGCCTTTCCGGTATCGCCGGAAGTAGCCGTTAAGATCACGATTTCCTTATCTGCATGGTTCTTCTTTGCCGCAGTGGTCATCAGATGAGGCAGAATAGATAATGCCATATCCTTAAACGCAATGGTACTCCCATGGTAAAGTTCCAGATAATAAGCGCCATCGGCCTTTGCTAACGGAGCGATCTCCTCTGTGTCAAATTTGCTGTCATAGGCTTTTGCAATACAGGACTTCAATTCCTCTTCCGTATAATCTGTGAGGAAAAGCTTCATCACCTCATATGCGGTCTCCTGATAGCTCATACCGGCCAGCTTCTCCATGGAAACATCCAGCTTCGGAATTTCAGTGGGCATAAACAGGCCGCCGTCGGCAGCCAGACCCTGAAGGACAGCCTGGGATGCCGTGACCCCGGCCTGTCCGCCTCTGGTACTCTGGTAAGATAATGCCATAATCAATTTCCTTTCTTTTTGCGATGTATACTTTGAGGGACTGTCAGTCTGAACGCACAGCCCCGGACCCTTATTTGCAGAAAGTTTAGCATATTTTAATGAGAGGTGCAACTGTTAAGGGGCAGGAACGGGAATTTTTCTTGAAATTACTGTTGTAAAAGAAGAAAACGGCCGCAGGAAACACTTGCGTGAACCCAAAATTTGCCTTATTATGATAGCCGAAACAAAAACCGGATTTTTCCGGAAAAATGAGGTTGACATGAGATATGAACATACAGTGAAGGGACGTTTTCTGGAACGTCCCAATCGCTTTATCGCCTATGTGGAGGTAAACGGCCAGCGTGTTATCTGCCATGTAAAAAATACAGGACGCTGCAGAGAACTGCTTACCTCCGGCTGTACCGTGGTGCTGGAATTTCACCCCCACGCCAGGGAAATGGGAAGGAAAACAGAATTTGACCTAATCGCGGTCTATAAGGGAAACCTTCTGATCAATATGGATTCCCAGGCGCCCAACCGGGCTGCCCTGGAATGGATGGAGAACCTCTCCCAAAAGGAGCCAAACGACAACGCGCTCCGGATGCTCCAGCCCTTTGATCCATCCGGGAGCATCTGGCTGCCCCGTAAGATCCGGCGGGAGGTAGTTCACAAAGATTCCCGGTTCGATCTGGCATTTATGCTGGAAAACCAGCAGACCGGAGCCTTAAAACCTGCCTTCATGGAGATAAAGGGCGTAACCCTGGAAGAAAATGGAATCGTCCGCTTTCCCGATGCTCCCACAGAGCGGGGTGTAAAGCACCTTCAGGGCCTGTCCGAAGCTATTGCCGAAGGCTTTGAGGCCTTTGTGCTCTTTGTCATACAGATGGAAGGAGTAAGGGAATTTCGTCCCAATGATGAAACACACAAAGCCTTTGGAGACGCCCTGCGGGCAGGAACCAGAGCCGGACTGCATATTCTGGCCTATGACTGTGAGGTAGAAGAAGCTTCCATGAAAATCCGCAGAGAGGTAAAAATCAGTCTCTCTTAAGTCCTGTTATCATATACTATGGTATCAGGGTCAAAAGGATGGATAAAACATGGTATTTCCCTTATGCGATCTGAAAGCCGGAGAAACAGCCCAGGTAGCCTGGATCATATCCGAGCCTGCCATGGAGCGCCGTCTGAGCCGCCTGGGCTTTCGCTTCGGAGAGCCGGTAACCTGTATTTTTAAAAGCAAAACGGCAGGCTTGTCGGCATATCGTCTTCATAAACGGGTCGTTGGGATCCGCCGGCGGACCACCCGTGAAATTCTGGTACGGAAAAACACTTAAAACACGAAAGGATTTACATATGAAGGATCTTACAAAAGGCACACCGGCCCGGATCATGATCAGCTTTGCTGTTCCCGTAGCCCTTGGAAATATGTTTCAGCTGTGCTACAGTCTGGCTGATACCCGCGTAGTAGGAAGCGCCCTGGGAGAAACTGCTCTGGCAGCTGTGGGGGCCACCGCCTCCATCAGCACTCTTTTTATCGGCTTTCTGTCCGGCCTTACAAACGGCTTTTCTCTGCTAATCGCCAGAGAATTCGGCGCAGGAAACAAAGAAGGAGTAAAACGCTTTACCGCAGGCAGCCTGCTCCTTGGAGCTGTGACTGCCCTGTCCCTCACACTGGCCTGTCTCGCAGGCCTCCCATGGATCCTCGGACTTTTAAACGTGCCCCAGGAGCTTCTTATCCAATCAGACAGCTATATCCGCGTCATTCTGTCCGGACTGTTTGTCACCATGCTGTACAATGCCTGCGCCTCTGTCCTGCGGGCTGTAGGCGATACAACAGCCCCTCTGCTGTTTCTGATTTTTGCAGCTGTATTAAATGTGGTTTTAGATCTGGTTTTTATCATGTACTTTGGCTGGGGCATAGAAGGAGCCGCCTTTGCTACGGTTCTGTCCCAGGGGGTGGCGGCCTGCTTAAGCCTGATCTATATGTTCTGCAGATACCGGATCTTCCGCTTCTGCCCGGCTGATTTTAAAATATCCGGAGAACAGGTCAAAAAACTCTACGCCTCCGGCCTCTCTATGGCTGCCATGATGTCCCTTGTATTTTTCGGCACCCTGTCGCTCCAGTGCGCCATCAATACCTTTGGCCAGGATATCATCGTAGCCCATACAGCCGCCCGGAAAATTACAGAATTTTGTATGCTTCCCTTCAGCGTCATGGGCGTAACCATGGCAAATTACTGCGGACAGAATACGGGAGCCGGCCGCATGGACCGCATCCGGACGGGAATCCGCCAATCCCTTCTTCTGACCTGGATCTGGGCCGTAGGAATGATCCTTTTAAGCTGGACCATTTCTCCCCGGCTGGCTTCTATGGTTACAGGCTCCCAAAACGAGACGGTTCTCAATACCGCAGCTCTGTATCTGAAGGTCAACACCCTGTTTTATTTTGCTCCGGCTGCTATTTCTATCTTGAGAAACAGCCTTCAGGGCATGGGCGATCATGTGACTCCCATATGCTCCAGCATGATCGAACTGGCTGGAAAAATCATTGCCGCCTTCCTTCTGGCGGATATTTTTAAGTACTGGGGAATCATCGTGGCAGAGCCTGTTGTATGGGTTTTAATGGTTATACCGCTGATCGTGAAAACGAGAGCGCTTCTGCGATGAACGGCCCCGCTCAAAGCAGCGCTCACAGATGGAAAATGGATGATCCCAGGAAAGCTCTCTGCCGCAGATGGAACATTTCCGGGTATAGCTGCCGCATTCTGTGCGCAGGATACGGCTGATCTCCTCCTCTGTGCTCCGCCTTTCATGGAACAGGTTTTCTTCCTGGACAGGAAGTCCTGTCTTCCGTGAAAACTGAAAATAAAGATCCAGCATTTTATAATAGCTTTCCATATCGTAAAGATCCGTTCCCGGACTGTAGGGAAATTCTAGTTCATCCACTTCTCTGTATTCCCGGCAGTAATCCTTCCACAGATCCATCACCAGACGGTTATCAATGTCTACCGAGCAGGTAATAAGCTTATAGATCTCCTGTTTGGTAAATTCTTCCAGATGATCTCCGTGGATCCGCTCAAAGCTCATGTAGAGAGATAACAGCTCATCCACCTCCATTTTTTCATAAATGGCAGGCGCCTCCATACCGGCCCAGATCTTTACCAAAGTGTCAATCTCTGCAGGCAGGTTCAAAAGCTGCTCAGGAAAACCCACATAGGCTTTCATAATGGGAAGAGGGCGGGCGGATAAGCCGTCCTCAATGGTTTCTATATCGTCAATGGCCGTCACAAAGCCCTCGTCATAAAGGCCAAAGCGGCCCGCCCGTCCTGCGATCTGACGGATTTCCTCCGGCAGAAGACTGCGTCTGGCCGTGCCGTCAAATTTTCTTGTTTCCACAAACACGATCCGGCGGATGGGAAGATTTAATCCCATCCCAATGGCGTCTGTGCTTACCACCACCTCCGTCTCACGCTCCAGAAAACGGCGCACCTGCTCCCTCCGGGTAGCAGGCGGCAGGCTTCCGTAGATCACACTGCAGCGCACCCCCTGATTTTCCAGATGGGCGGCCAGAGCCAGAACGGACTTCTTTGAAAATACGATCAGAGCGTCTCCCTTTTTCAGATCCCGCTTCAGGGAGTAGGGCTTCTTCTCAAGGGTAAGGCGCGTACTTCTTTTGTGGCGCACGATCTGAAAGGAATCCCCGCAGCGCTTGATCATCTGCACCATGATATCTTCTGCCTCAGGAGCCATGCACAGGTGGATCTCCTCCGCACGCAGCCCCAGCACAGCACGGGTCCAGTTATGGCCCCGGTAAGGATCTGCTGCCATCTGACATTCATCTACCACGGCTACGTCAAAGTATTCGTGATCATTTAACATTTCCACCGTACAGGCCTGACAGACCGCTCCGGGAACCTCCAGCGTCTCCTCTCCGGTAATCATGGAGCAGGGTACATGTTCACTGTTTAAACGGTCGTAAACCTCCAGCGCCAGAAGGCGAAGGGGGCCGAAATAGGCTCCGTGCTCTGCCTGTTTTAACCGCTCCAGAGCGTCATGGGTTTTTCCGCTGTTGGTAGGGCCGATATGAAGGATAACACGGCGCTTCATGGCCCGTGTCTCGGGGTATTCATCATCCGGACGGCGCTTGACCGACTCCCTGATCCCCTTTTTAATGGTTTTGGGAATATAGAAAAGCTGGTAAGCCCGTTCCAGTGAATTCGTTAGAAGATATCTGCGGATCCCCTGCATTTTTAATACGTGCTCCAGATCCTCCTGCGTAAGTTCCGGCAGAAATTCCAGATCCTTTTTTGCCAGATGCTCACAGAAGTTCTCCATACACCGGCAGTTTTCCTCCCACCGGGTAAGCTGAGGACCAGGCTTTATGCGTCCCTCTTTATGCATCAGGAACGCACAGACTTTTGCCAGCATGGCGTGTATATCGCTTAATTCGTTTGGTTTTACAATTTTTTCCAGACACGCATCATTTAACCGGGACAGACGATTTCGCAGCTCTGCCCCTGTCATGGCCCGGCAGCGTCTGTTGGACGGACCAAAAAACAGTTCCTTATAGCAGTCGGCCAGACAGACGGCGCATTCATTTCTTATTTCCATTAACCGCTCTCTTTCAGACATACTTATACCATAGTAGTGTCTACGAAATTCTCAAAACCGGAGATGCCAAACTGAGCGCTGACACTGTTAATCCCTTCTGCAATTTCCTCTCTGGAAAAATTGGCGGTATAAAGAGCATCATCATCCAGCTGGTTTAAATACATATAAAATGCCAGAGCCATTTCCAGATACGCCCTGTCACTGGTATCCAGACATTCATACAGCTCATTCTCAGCCCCGTTAATGTCTCCTGCATCTGCCAGATCCTTTAAACGGCGGTAAGCCCAGTCCACAGGCGTGTAAGCCGCCTCTGAGAGAGGAAGGTCATAATCAATTTCATTTTTTCCCAGTGCCAGTCCGGCAATGGCCCGAACAAGGTCGGTAATCGTACGCATTACATAATCATCCTGATATGCCATAGTTGTTCACTCCTGATTGTTTGCTGCCCATTCCAGTCCCAGAGAGCAGACCTTTGGGGACTTATTTTCTACTAAGTATAGGGGATACCGCCAGCTGAGTCAAGATGCTTCATTCCCCCTTTGCCTTTCCCTCCCCTTGACTCCCATTTTCCCAGCAATTATAATGGAAAAAATACGAAAGAGAACAAATGTGTATATGAAACTAAATGATAGGAACACAACCCCATTTTCCTTTATAAAAAAACCGGACAAAAAAATGACATCAAGTCTCATTCTGGCCGTTTTATCTGTTCTGCTCCTGGGCTGTGCCAAAACATTTCCTGTATTTGCCCAGTGGTACTCCGTAACCATTTATGCCGGTCTTAAAAATACCATCGCACGGTTTTCCGGCCTTTTTCCATTTTCACTGTCTGAGGCAGGACTTTACCTTCTTCTGGCTTTCTGCCTGTATTGGATACTCCACAGCTTAAAACGCCCTCTCCTGCTTTTTAAAAATGCCTTTTTTCTTGCCTCGCTTTTATTTTTTATCTATACAATAAACTGCGGAATCAATTATTACAGAAAGCCCTTTTCCGAAGAGGCCGGATTTTCTGAAGAATTAAAAAAAGGCAGTACGACTGCGGAGCTTTATTCGCTCTGCGAATATCTGGTAAAGCAGGTAAATGAAACTGTGCCAGGGGAAGACTCTCCCAAACGCAATGCTTTCTTTTTCCATTCTATGGGGGAATTGGGACAGGAGGCTATGGCAAATTTGGGGGCTGATTTTCCCCAGCTTGGGGGCTGGTATCCTTACCCCAAACCGTTACTGAATCCCCGGCTTCTATCTGTACAACAGCTTACAGGAATCTACTCTCCCTTTACCATTGAAGCAAATTACAACAGCGAGATGCCATTTTACAATATTCCCCATACGATCTGCCATGAACTTTCTCATCTAAAAGGGTATATGAGAGAAGATGAAGCAAATTTTATCGGATATCTGGCCTGTATCGGATCCGATGCAGAGGCGTTTCAATACAGCGGATATCTGACCGGATGGGTTTATGCGGGAAATGCCCTGGCAAAAGCGGATTTTGAGGGCTACTGCCGCCTGTATGAACAATTAGATCCTCAAGCAATAGAGGACTTAGGAGAAAACAACCGGTTCTGGGACCAGTTTGAAGGAACGGTGGCAGAGGTATCCACGAAAGTAAATGACACCTATTTAAAAGCCCACAGCCAGACCGACGGGGTCAAAAGCTATGGGCGGATGGTGGATCTTATGCTGGTATACTACCGTTCTTTTTGAGAAACTTCTTATAGGTAAGATCCATTCCCAATGCTCCCAGAGGAGCTGTGATAACAATCGCCAGAACTGCTACGGACAGCACCAGTGCTCCGCAGGGAAGCCCCAGGGCCAGGGGCACGGAACCGATGGCAGCCTGAACCGTGGCCTTAGGCAGATAAGCGATGATGCAGAACAGGCGCTCCTTCAAATTCAAATCGGTTCCGAACAGGCAGAACAGGGTGCCCAGAGAACGGAACACAAGGGCTGCAGCAATCATGGCCAGTGCCGGAAGTCCGGCTTCAAGCGTATAGCGGATATCTACAGCGGCTCCAACCAGAACAAAAAGAATAACCTCTGCCGCGATCCACAGTTTTCCAAATTTTTCCGAAAGACGGGATGATACATCTGGAATGCTCCTTATTTTCAGCACGCAAGCTGTACTTACTACAGCCAGAAGACCGGATATGGATACGATTTCCTTCAGCCATGTTTCCACTGCCATCAGCAGAAAGGATACTCCCAGAAGAATAATAACCTTTGTGCTGTTTCTCACATAACGGCCGCAAACATAGGCTTTTTCAAAAAACAGGCTTAAGGCGTACCCGGTTCCCACACCCAAAGCAACCCCAAGGATAATCGAAACAGGCACATTCAGCAGATCCGTTCCATGAACCGCTCCGCCCTGGGCCATGGTGACAAAGGTGGAGAAAAGAACAATGACGAAAATATCATCACAGGATGCTCCTGCCATGATCATCTGAGGGATGCTTTTATCTGTACCGTACCTCTCCTCCATGAGCTGAACCATCCTTGGGATTACCACCGCAGGCGAAACAGCGCTCAGTACAGCGCCCATGACAGCGGCTTCTACCCTTGTAACTCCCAAAATATGGGGTGCAAAAATAAGAAATCCCAAAATCTCAAAGCTTGCGGGAACGCAGGCCATCATAACGGCCGGACGGCCCACCCGTTTTAAATCTGCCAGATTAAGCGACAATCCGGCCTTTAGCAAAATAATGATCAGAGCCATCTGGCGCAGGTCTGCCGATACAGCCAATATGGAAGGATCCAGCAGATTCAGCGCATAAGGCCCCAAAAGGATGCCCGTTAAGAGCATACCGATGATGCGGGGCAGCTTAAGCCGCTGACACACAGCCGCCATAGCCAGCCCCAGCAGAAAAATAAATGACAGGGATGTAAGCATGTTGGTTTCTCCTTAATAAATATGTACCGTCCCGGACTTACCCCTGAAATACATACCTTCTCAGCCGTTCAAAGGCCTCCTTTACACGGCTTAAGGGAAGGGCCAGGTTCATGCGGATGCTCCAGGGACCGAAAAACATCTTTCCGTCCTGCCATGCCACGCCCACATCCCAGCCGGCTTTTTCCACTTCCTCTAGTGTCTTTCCATGTTTCCTGCACCATTCCTCCACATCAATAAACAGCATATAGGTGCCTTCCGGACGTGAAACCTTTACTCCTTCAAAATGAGTTTCGATATAATCTGCCGCATAATCAATATTTCCCGTAATGGTCGCGCACAGCTCGTCCACCCACTCATATCCCTCCGGCCTGTAAGCGCCGATCAGGGCGTGCATGGACAGCACATTCATCTCATTGTAGTGGGACAGGGAGGACTCCTTCTCTACCCGGTCGCGGATCCAGTCATTGTAAATAATATGGTAGCTTCCGACCAGGCCTGCCAGATTAAAAGTCTTGCTGGGCGCATAGAGAGCCACGGTCCGCTGGCGGGCATCCTCGCTGACGCTCTGTGTGGGGATATGCTTATGGCCCAGAGTGATGATATCCGACCAGATTTCATCTGATACAACAAATACATTGTGCCTCTTAAAAATCTCCATAGCACGTTCGATCTCATCCCGTGTCCACACCCGTCCGACCGGATTATAGGGGGAACAGAAAACAGCTGCATGGATCTTATATTCCACAATCTTTTTCTCCATGTCCTCATAATCCATGCGCCATACATTTTCCTCATCCAGATACAGGGGAGAGTGGACAGCGCGGTATCCGTTATTGGCAAGAGATTTAGTAAAGCCGATATAGGTAGGAGAATTTAAAAGCACATGATCCCCTTTGGAGCAAAATACATTTAAGGCGCTGAGAAGACCGCCCAGCACACCGTTTTCATATCCAATATGCTTCTTTTCCAGATCCCTTACCCCGTTTCTCCTTTCCTGCCACCGGATAATTGCATTAAAATAATCATCGGACGGAGAAAAGTATCCAAACGCCGGATGTCCGATGCGTTCAGCCATAGCCTCCTGGACTGTAGGTACAGTAGGAAAATTCATATCCGCTACCCACATGGGGATGATATCAAAGCCTTCTTTTGGAGGATCCGGTGCGAACCCCGGCATTGTGCCAAGTCCGTCAACTGCAATGGCATCTTTTCCATGACGTTCCATAATGCTTGTAAAATCGTACTTCATCTGTTCTCCTCCTTTTGTCCGGTATTGTCTCCCCATACAAATCTGCGGAAATTCCGCTTAATTGCTTTTGCAAGCACATTCATCTCCACTCCCCGGAGCCGGGATACTTCCCGTAAGGTCTGCTCCAGAGAACTGCGGACTGTAAGTTCAGGCAGAGCTGTATGGAACTGTGACTCCATTATACCATGCTTTTCTCCTTCCTCCCAGGCCCATTTCACAGCCCCAAGACCATCTGTTTCTATGAGAAGCCGATCCTCAGGCACCTGTCTGGCTGCCTCCTGAACCGCCGGATTCCACACCACATCCGGCCCGATAGAGACATAGCAGTCCTGATCCAGATACTCCTCCAGATGCTGTCCGCAGGAATACCAGTGAACCAGATAACGGTTAGGATATCTTCGCAGGATTCCGGCAATCTCAGCCTCCTGCTCTTTGGTGTGAAGAACTACCGGTTTGCGTTTTTTCACAGCAAAATCCAGCTGGCATTCAAACGCTTCTTTCTGTACGTTAAGAGGTACGTCACACCATAACGAGTCCAGACCGATTTCCCCCATGACCGGCCATTCTTCCATAAAGGGAAACATTTCCTCTGCCCGATACTTATCGCTGTTCCACGGATGAAGCCCTGCGGCGGGAATGATGACCGGATGCACCTCAAAACGATTGAACAGCCGTTTTAATTGCTCCGCCTCTTTTGGGCTTCCCGCACATATCACAGAAGGGATTCCATCCCGGATGCGTTCCCGGATTTCCTCCTCTGTCCCTATATGAGCGTGGGCATCGATCAGGCCATCCCCTTCTTCCCAAAACCTGCCTGCCTCTGCCACATATTGTTCTGCTGTGCTGTTTTCTCCTATTTTCACGTTCTGTCTCCCATAATCTCTCTGTAAATCCTGCGGCGCAGTTCCCCCTGACTGTAAAGCCAGTCCCGGCTCCGGTTCTTTTCTGCAATCTCTATCTCGCTTCCGATCCTGCCTCTGCCGGGATCTAAGATCAGGATCCGATCGGATAGATAGATGGCCTCGTCCATATCGTGAGTCACCAGAAGAACGGTGCGGTTTAATCTGGCTCGGACTCCCAGAAGCCAGTCCTGCATCTCTCCTCTGGTGATCACATCCAGCGCCCCAAATGGTTCGTCCAGAAGCAGGATATCCGCACGGCACAAAAGGGTTCTTAAAAATGCAGTTCTCTGGCGCATTCCCCCGGACAGGGCAGAGGGGTATTCATTTTCATAGCCTTCCAGACCAAAGGCTCCCATCTGTGACAGGGCTTCTTTTTTTACCTGCTCCTGCCCTCCATGGATCCTGCCGTAAAGACACACATTTTCCAAAATGGTTTTCCATGGAAATAAAAGGTCGTTCTGGGGCATATATGCAAAATGCTCCGTAATCCCCCGGATTTCCTGTCCATCTGTCAGGATATGGCCTTTTTCAGGAGCGATCACCCCAGTAAGAAGCTTTAAAAGGGTAGATTTGCCGCAGCCGGAGGGCCCTAAAAGGCTTACAAACTCTCCTTCCCGGATGGAAAATTCCAGACCGTCAAATATCTTTTTGTTTTCATAGCTGAATGTAAGACCGGAAATCTCTAATTTCATTGTATCTGCAGGGAAATGCTCCTGCCCCTCCTTTTTATGGTCTGTCCTGTTTTATCATCCGCCGCATTTTTATTGGGGAAGAAATTCATTGGTATAACACTGATCTGCCGGGATATCCTCTTCAATTACGCCATATTCCACCAGAAAATCCGTGTAATTATCCCATACAGAATCCTTCATTTCGCCCCAGCGTTTTGTATCCTCCATGTATTTGCCTGCCAGATATTCCTGTGACATGGTAAGCATTTCCAGAGAATAATCCGGTGCATATTTATGAAGGATCTCTGCGCTTTCCTTCGGATGTTCGATTGCATACCGATATCCCTTTGCAGTAGCCTCCAGGAATTTCTTCGTCATTTCCGGCTTATTTTTCAGCGTATCCTCACTGGCGATAATAACAGGGGTATAGTAATCCAGACGCTTGTCCAGCTGACGCAGCTCCATATAGTTGATAGGAAAATCATTCAGCCGGCATTTTATATTGTCCCATCCCTCAAAAAACCACATAACGTCAACCTTATCCTTCAGCGCCTCAAAGCCGGAGCCGTCTGAAATCACCATATCCAGCTTTGAAAAATCCCCTCCGTCCTTTGCCATCACTGCCTTTAACACGGCCTCCTCTCCCGGACCGCCCCAGCCTGCATAGGTTTTTCCCTCAAAATCCTTCGGAGAATGGATATCCTTATCCCCATAGGTCACAAAGCCTGAGGTATTGTGCTGGATCAAAGCTGCAACCGCTTTAACCGGAAGAGAATCGGCCGAGGTTCGGGCTATGGTCACATCCTCCTGATAGCTGATGCCGAAATCTCCCTTTCCCACAGCAATCAGCGTAGCTGTGGCTCCCTCTGTAGGCTCCACGATACTCACATCCATTCCGGCCTCTTTGTAATACCCCTGATCCAGAGCCACATACATTCCTGTGTGGTTGGTATTGGCAACATAATCCAGAATTACCGTAACATTCTCGGGGTTCTCTCCTTCTGCCGACTTCTCAGAAGCAGTGTCTGCACAGCCGGACAATCCTGCTGCAACTGCTGCAGCCAAAATCCCTGCCGCTATCTTTCTCACAAATATTCCATAGTTTCCCATCTCTTATTTCCTCCTCTTTCTTTCATAGGGAAGGCAGATCCGCCCAAGCAGGCGCACAGCCCCATTCATGCACAGGCTGAGACCAATGATCACAGCCACACAGGCAAAAACCTTGTCCAGCATATATCCGTTTTTTACCCGCAGCAGATAATATCCAAGTCCCTGCTGGGAACCAATCCACTCTCCTACCACAGCCCCGCTGATACTGTAAGTTGCAGCCACCTTAAGACCGGACAACAGCGCAGGAAGGGCAGCAGGAATTTTTACCAGACGGTACGCTCCCCATTTTCCCGCACCATAGGAACGTACCAGGTGAACGTATTCCTCATCCACACGGGACAGGCCGTCTGAAAAGCTCACCGCCACAGGAAAAAAGCACATCAAAACCACGGTAAGAATCTTCGGGCCGGGACCAAAGCCCATGTAGATGATCAAAATCGGGGCAAGTACGATCATGGGTACGGTCTGAGTAACGACCAAAAGAGGGTATATGCCTCTTTGCACTGCCGGAAACCGGTCCATAAGGATTCCCAGGGCCAGTGCCAAAATCAGAGAGATCAGAATACCGGCCAGTGCCTCCAATACCGTCACGGCCCCATGGGAAACCAGAACCGGCCATTCTTCTCCCAAAGCAGCAGCTATGGCTGTAGGTGCGGGAAGAATATAGAGAGGGATATGAAACAGCCTTACCGCCAGCTCCCACAGGAGTAAAATCACCAGAATATAACCTGCCGGAGCCATCCGGCTGCTTACCTGCTTCATGTTCAATCTTATCCTCCTTATATGTTAAAAGGCCTCCATCCCGCAGGACAGAGGCCAAAAGCATTCATATACTCTGTATTTCCCTACGTTGGCATTATCCAAATCAGGTTATGGGTCGAAATTACAATTTCCTCTCAGCCTGTATACAGGCTCCCCTGTTGTCTTATTCCTCTGCCGCGGCATTTACCTCCGGCAGCAGCATGTAATTGTTGTCGCGGTCCGAGTCGTCGATCATGGCGTCCAGCTCCTTTAACAGATAACTGTCCGGCATATTTCTCTCCCACCAGCGGTAGCCCTTGGAACTTCTTATACCCTTTGCATCGATGCGGCGTCCGGCATAATAATCAATATAAACGGAAGCATACACCTCTGCCATGGAGTGCTCCACGTCATTTCCCAGATTCTTTACAACACCCCGGATCTGGTCAATGATCAGCTTCTGGATATAGCGCTCCGACCAACCCTCAAAATCCAGAAGATCCGGATTCTGGCTTCCGGTACGCGCCGCCCAGGCCGATACATCCACTGCCTTTGTGCTGTATTCCATACTGCCGTCCCGCTTCCATTCCAGAAGCGCATACTGACAGGGCGGTATGCTGAGTGCGTCCGTGACAATCTCCATGATTCCGTATGAATCATCTGCCGCTCCCGGTTCTGCCTTATGCTTGCGGATCCGCTGAACATGAAGGTGGCCGCTTAAGTACAGCGGCAGTTCATACTTCTGGAACAGCTCGATCACATCGCCATTGTTGTTCATGGCACACTGGGTCGTGTACATCCGGCTCTGAGCCAGAAGATTGTGGTGGCCGATGGGAAGAACGTTCATCCCATCTTCCTTTGCCTTTTTAAGCTGTTCATCTGCCCACCGGAGCGTTTCCACCTTAAGCTGCCCTTCTACCATATTCTTAGGCTCATACTGGCAGGTATCCAGCATCAGGAGACGATTTCTCTCATCCAGCTGATAGACATAGCTCAAAGAAGCATCATCCCGGCTGATAGCCTGGTCGTAGCCGTACATATGGTAAATATTGTAAAATTCTTCCGGCGTCACCGGATCTGTCTCTGCCTTTTCCTCACCGAAATACACGGCTGCATGGGGATTGTTGATATCATGGTTTCCGGGAACAATAAGTACCGGAATCCCGGCGTCCTGTACCCGCATAAGCCCTCTGGCCAGCTCCTCATGGTTTATCTTTTCCCCATTCATAGTGATATCGCCGCTTAAAACCAGAGCCGAGGGATGTTCCTCTATGACCTGATCCATAAATGCTTCTAAAAGCTCCGGCAGATATTCCACCACCTTGCCGTCTCCCCGCTCCACAAAAAGCTGAAAGGCGGCTCCGCCGTCATCTGCCTGGGCGCTCTGATAGTGAAGATCGGTCGCAAGGATCAGCCTGGGCGGCTCATAGGGAACCTCCTCCGGAACAGAAGGAAAAATCTGGGGAAGCTCCTGCTTCCATCCATAGTATCCTTCTTCCCTCTCTACGGGAACATCGCTTTCCTCTTCCTCCGGACCCGTCTCTGCTATGTCCTCTTTCGTTTCCTCTTCCTCTGCAAAATCGATTTCCGGTTCTGTATGGTCTGTGCTTTCCTCAGCCACAGTCCCTGAGGGTGCATTGTTTTCTGTCATTTCCTTTAAAAGGTGCAGTACCCCGAGGCATACCATGATAACCATGGCACACATCAGGGCACTTATGATCCAGGTTTTCTGTTTCATCCGTTATATCCTGCTTTCCATTTCCGAACCGGGGCTAAATAATCCCCAGCTCCTTCATGGCATACGCAATCCCGTCCTCCTCTACTGTCTTTGTAACAAAGGAAGCATAGGGCTCCAGCACCGGGCTGTGATGGCCCATAAGGACACAGTTGGAAGCATATCGGAACATGGACAGGTCATTGCTGCTGTCTCCGAACACATAGGCGTCTTCCAGGGAAATGCCGCAGTGCTTTAACACCTGGTCAATAGCGGTTGCCTTTGAATGACCTCTTGGCACACATTCATAAAAGCCATTTCCCCGGTCAATGATCTCCATGTCCTTCATTCGTCCAAAAAGTTCTTTGGGACGGCTGTTTTCATCGGATCCAAGATAAATCTTGTCAAACACATAGCCTTCATCCTCCCAGTCATGGGGAATGACACAGCCGCCTGCCCGGATCGCATTCTTAAGCTCCTCAACTCTTGGGATGCGGGAAGGCGTTTTATGCATATAGCACCCTTCTGTTCCCTCCAGGATGCCGTCCAGGCCGCACGCATCAATATCGCGCTTCATCTGAAGCCCCCGTTCATAGGGAATCGCGTGGCGGTAGAGAATCTGATCCTGAACTACCACACAGGTGCCGCAGCCGCAGAGAAAGCCGTCTGCCTCTACCTCAGAGCGGATCTGAGACAGGTGGCAGTACACGCGGCCCGTATTGATAAATACAAGATGGCCTCTGCGTCTGGCTTCCTTAAGGGCTTCCTTTGCGCTCTCAGGAATCTGCCGCGTCTTTTCAGAAAGAAGGGTTCCGTCTATGTCAAAAAATAATGCCTTCATTTTATTCATCATCCCTGAATACAATGGTATTTGTTTCCTCGTCCATGCTGTCTACGATCGCAAGGGACTCCAGACGGATCCCCTCGGAACGGATCAGATCTCCGCCTACCTGGAAGCCCTTTTCGATTACAATACCGGCTCCTACCAACTCGGCTCCGGAATCTCTTACCAGTGCGATCAGTCCCTCCAGCGCCTTGCCATTTGCCAGGAAATCATCGATAATAAGAACCTTATCGCCTTTTCCTAAAAATTCCTTTGCCACAATGATATCGTACACCCTGCCATGGGTAAAAGATTCTACCTTGGTGGTGTGAACCTCTCCTGCGATATTTTTGGTCTGGTTTTTCTTTGCAAATACCACCGGCACATCAAAATACTGGGCTACGATACATGCAATTCCAATACCGGATGCCTCGATGGTGAGGATCTTATTTACCTCAGCATCCGCAAATCTGCGCTTAAATTCCTTTCCAATTTCGCCAAAAAGCTTGATATCCATCTGATGATTTAAAAAACTGTCTACCTTCAGAACATTACCGCCCTTGATTTTTCCGTCTTTACGGATCCTGTCTTTTAAGATCTGCATGCATAGTCCTCCTTTTTCTGTGGTATAACCTATGAAACGCTCCCGACGCTTCTCTTATTCCTTTTTATTCTGCCTCTGGGGAAGCCTCAGTCTTCTCCAGAACCCGCTCAGAAACCTTTGCCGGATTTTCTGCTTCATTGACAGCATTGGAAGCCAGATAGTAGAGTACCTTATCCTGAAGCACATACTCGTCTGCCTGCTCCTGTCCGTACATATTGATCAGGGTATCCTTTGACATACCGTTTTCCTGAGCAAAGAGTTCTCTGTCCTCATCTGTGATCTGATCCAGTCCCTCATTTGCTGCGATGGCTTCTACAGTCAGTTCTCTCTTGGCAGCTTCCTCTACGGAATCGTAGATATACTCCTTCATGGCCGGCTCGTTCATGCCGTTGGCCTGAGCCATCTGTGAAAAGCTCATGCCGTACATCTTAGCCTGGTTGGTGTATTCTTTTACCATCTGATTGTAGCGGACAGAAAGGCCGTTTCTGGAAAGCTTAAATTCTGAACTGCTGATCACGCTCTGAAGGGCTCCCTCTTCCATATCCTGTTCTGCTGCGGACTGCTTCTGATCCAGCAGATCCTCACGGATGCTTTCCTTATAAGCGTCTACGGTCTGATACTCTTCCTTTGACACCCTCTTTACGAAATCATCGTTCAGCTCTGCCTCCTGCTCCTCCTTTACGGAGTTTACAGTTACCTCAAATACAACCGGCTGTCCTGCCAGGGATTCCTCTCTGTAGTCCTCCGGGAAGGTAAGATTTAATGTCTTTGTCTCACCCTTCTTTGCACCGATCAGGCCGCTTTCAAAGCCCTCGATCATCTTACCGGAACCCAGCTCCAGATCCTGATCCTCTGCAGAACCGCCTTCAAAGGCTTCTCCGTCCTTTGTTCCCTTGAAGTCGATATTTACAATATCGCCCTCCTTGGCGGCCCGGTCTACCTCTACCTCGTTGGGGTTCTGTGCCAGGATAGTCTCTACCTTTGTATCCACTTCCTCATCCGTAACCTCAGGAGCCTCAATATTAACAGTAACTCCCTTGTACTCGGAAAGTGTAACGGTTCCCAAATTTACGTTGCCGTCTGCACTGCCGGAGCAGCCAGTCAGAATAGAAGCTGCCGTAAGGCCGCACAGACAAAATAATGCGATTTTTCTCATAATGGTTTCCCTTTTCTATCATACTATTTTCGCCTGCTCTCAGGCAGGCGCTGTACATAGTTATACCATACAAGACGTTGAAAAAAAAGCCTTTTATGCATAAAATGCCTTAAATGCCTTGTAGGTATTGTACACATCCAGCTTGGAAGCCAGCTCAAAGGGTGAATGCATGGAAAGGATCGGCACACCCAAGTCTACGGTATCCACATCCATATGGGCTACATACTTTGCAATGGTGCCGCCGCCTCCCACATCAACGGCTCCTAACTCTCCTGCCTGCCAGAATACGCCTGCCTCCTCCATAATAGCGATCACTTTTGCCATAGTCTCTGCACTTGCGTCATTGGAAGCGGATTTGCCTCTTGCACCTGTATATTTTGTCAAAACACAGCCTTTGTTGATGTAGCTTGCATTGCGGCTTTCAAATACATCTGCAAAGGTTGGGTCATAAGCGGCATTTACATCAGAAGAAAGGCACAGGGAGGCTCTTAAAATATCCCGTACCGGCGTATGCTCCAGCTCTGCCAGATCTTCGATATAGTGAAGCACATAGTCGGAATTAAGACCCGTATTTCCCTCAGAGCCGATTTCTTCCTTATCTGTAAGAATGGTTACTGTGGTATGGGCCGGTTTCTTTGTCTCAATCTCTGCGGTAAGGGCTGTATAAGCGCATACCCGGTCATCCTGTCCATAGGCGCCCACAAGGCTTCTGTCCAGTCCGATATCTCTTGCCTTTGCGGCAGGAACCAATTCAAACTCTGCGCGGAAGAAGTCTTTTTCCTTAATGTCGTATTTCTCATGGAGAAGAGATAAAACCATCAGCTTTACGGCTTCCTTAATCTCCTCGCCCTCGTAGGGGATGGATCCAATGATCACATTCAGTTCTTCTCCCTTAAGACCTTCTCTTAAAGGACGCTCATTCTGCTTTCCAGCCAGATGAGGCAGAAGATCTGTAATGCAGAATGCAGGCTCATCCTCTTTTTCACCGATGCAGACCTCGATCAGCTCTCTGTTCTTTTTTGCTACAACGCCGTGGATTGCCAGAGGCACGGTTCCCCACTGATATTTGCGGATGCCGCCGTAGTAATGGGTCTTAAAATAAGCGATATCTTCCTTTTCATAGAGCGGATTCGGCTTTAAATCCAGTCTGGGCGCGTCGATATGGGCTCCGTTGATGCGCAGTCCATCCTTTAAAGGCTTCTTTCCAAAGGTTGTGGCGATCACTGCCTTTTCCCGGTTTACAACGTATACCTTATCGCCGGGTACATAAGAAGCCTTGCGGTCAAAGGGCTTATAGCCTGCTTTTTTAAGCATCTTTACCGCTTCTTTTACGCACTCTCTTTCGGTCTTTCCTTTGTTCAGAAATTCCTTATAGCCCTCGCAGTACTTAAATGCCTTTTCCTTCTGCTCCGGCGCTTCCTTGGCAATATGGGGTGCGGACCAGGTCAGCTCCTCCTGTAATTTCTGTGCTTCATTTTTCTTTGACATCTTATATATTCCTCCTGTAAGTTAATCTACAATTTAAAGGTGCGGGTGGTCTTTTTTTCTTTTACCTGCCCGCCAAACCGGCTGTGTACCGCATCCAGCAAAACAGACGCAGCCTGGGGATCTCTCTGATCTTCAATCCCATTTAACAGCCCCTCCAGAAAGGCCTGATCTGCCTCTGTCTGCCAGGACAGCCATTTCAAAATCGCTGTTTCCCGCCTGTCCGTCAGCCCTGATGCCGTTTCTCTTGGATGCTGCTTTAAAAATCCCCAGTATTGGTCTTTAAATTCATCGGTCAGACCCCAGGGCCAGTACAGACGGTACACTGCCATCTGAGCTGCCAGACCGGGCCGTTCCTGGATCACGGTATTAGGAAACAGATGGTCATACTCCCGGAACTGAAACTGCGTATCCTCAAAGCAATACCGGTACATATGGCCGCAACCGTGCATTTCTCTCATAATGATCCGAGCCGGGGTATTTTCCACCGATTCCTCAAAAAACTCAGGAAATACCAGTCTGGCAAGAAGCCTTCCCTCCGGGTCCAGATAATCAGCCATAAGTTCCTGGCGCAGCTCGGAAAGAACCTCCTTAAAACAGGACTTTCTGCCCGGTACCACCCGGATCTTCAGATGCTTTATCCCTGTGCAGCCGGTAAATACACCGGCTCCCCAGTCCTCCACCGTACTCCAGAAGGACAGGGTTTTCAAATGAAAGCAGTTGTAAAAGGCATAAGGGCCTATTTTTCTAAGATACTCCGGAAGAGTCAGCTCATCAAGCCCTGATCCGCAAAGCTCAGGCTCTCCATTAAGCTCTTCCGGAGGAACCTCCCGTCCTCTTACAGTCTGCGAAAAAAAATACCGATCCAGTTCTGTCACCGGCATTCCATCCATACGCTCCGGAAGAACGGGAGCGCCGTCCAGGGTATAACAGCGCTCCAAACAGATTCCTTCCGGTGTTTTTCTATATAATAAGTCCATAGTACCAGTTTAATCAGTTTGAAGAATTTTTTCAAGATGATTTTTGACAGAAAGCCTTCAAACCTCTTGCCACAGCCCCGGTTCTCATGTACAATCGACTGGAATATACAGGACACTCAGCAAGCAGATATAAGGAGTTTAAAGGAAATATGAGTATTTTAAACGTAGAGCATTTAAGCCATGGCTTTGGAGACAGAGCTATTTTTCAGGACGTATCTTTCCGTCTCTTAAAAGGCGAGCATATCGGCCTGGTAGGAGCAAACGGCGAGGGAAAGTCCACCTTTATGAACATTATCACCGGAAAGCTGATGCCTGACGAAGGCAAGGTAGAATGGGCGAAAAATGTAAATGTGGGCTATCTGGACCAGCACACGGTATTGGAAAAGGGAATGACGATCCGGGAAGTCTTAAAAAGCGCCTTTGGGCCCCTCTTTGAAATGGAAGCAAACATGAATGCCATCTGTGACCGCATGGGCGAGGCAAGTGAAGAGGAAATGAATGAGATGATGGAAGAACTGGGAACCATACAGGATCTGCTGATGGCCCATGATTTCTATATTATTGATTCCAAGGTAGACGAGGTAGGCCGCGCCCTGGGCTTAGATGAGATCGGCATGGAGCGGGATGTAACAGAGCTTTCCGGAGGCCAGAGAACCAAGGTGCTGTTGGGAAAGCTGCTGCTGCAAAAGCCCGATATCCTGCTTTTGGACGAGCCTACCAACTATCTGGATGTACAGCATATTGAATGGCTGAAGCGGTATCTTCTGGATTATGAAAATGCATTTATCCTCATTTCCCATGATATCCCGTTTTTAAACAGCGTTATCAATCTGGTGTACCATATGGAAAACCAGAGACTGGACCGTTATGTGGGCGATTACGACAAATTCCAGGAGGTCTATGCGGTAAAGAAGGCACAGCTGGAGGCTGCCTACAAGCGCCAGCAGCAGGAAATCGCAGAGCTGGAAGACTTTGTGGCCCGCAACAAGGCCCGTGTGGCAACCCGGAATATGGCCATGTCCCGGCAGAAGAAGCTGGATAAAATGGAAGTCATTGAGCTGGCAAAGGAGAAGCCAAAGCCTGAATTCCATTTCCTGGAAGCCCGTACCGCAGGAAAATACATTTTTGAAACAAAGGATCTTGTGATCGGCTATGATGAGCCTCTTTCCCGGCCTTTAAACCTGGTGATGGAGCGGGGACAGAAGGCTGTGCTGGTAGGTGCCAACGGCATCGGAAAGACAACCCTTTTAAAGAGCATCCTGGGACTGACTCCTGCCTTGTCCGGTTCCGTAGAGCTGGGAGATTACCTGTCCATCGGATATTTTGAACAGGAAATGGCTCCCGGCAATACCAACACCTGTCTGGATGAGATCTGGAAGGAATTTCCTTCCTATACCCAGTATCAGGTTCGGTCTGCCCTGGCAAAATGCGGCCTCACAACCAAGCATATCGAAAGCCAGGTGCGTGTTTTAAGCGGAGGCGAGCAGGCCAAGGTGCGTCTGTGCAAACTGATCAACCGTGAATCCAATGTGCTGCTTTTAGACGAGCCTACCAACCATCTGGATGTGGATGCAAAGGCGGAGCTGAAACGTGCATTAAAGGAATACAAAGGAAGCATCCTTTTAATCTGCCATGAACCGGAGTTCTATGAGGGACTGGCTACGGATATCTGGGACTGCAGAGACTGGGCGCTTCGGCTGTCATAATTATAAAGCCGGCGGGACATCGTCCGGCATAACATCACGTTAAAAAACAGGCATATAAGCCCCAACCTGGTGTAAATGCACCTTGTCAGGGCTGATATGCCTGTTTTCTTGTTTTTGAGAACCCACAGTTTTTATACCGCTGGAGCATGAACCTTTTTATCTTTTGCCGGAGAAGCAGTCCTGTCTTTGGAACTCTCGCCTTTTTCAATCTGCCGCTTTTTCAGGAAGCTCAAAACTCCTGCCGCCAAAATAAGCCCCAGTCCCCACACAACGCCGCGACCACCCATCCTCAGCACAGCCATGCAGCCAATGAGCGCCCCCACGGTGAAGGCCCCTACGGTTATGGTATAAAACCAGGCACGGCGGCGCATGGTTTCCTCATGGTCTAAGAGATACTGAGTCCAGCTCAAAACACACTGCTTTAAATTATTGGTTGTAAAGATAGTGGAGCTGTTATAGCCGTCTGTTCCGGAAAATGTTCCCCACTGAAAGCTTGACGCAATAAAAATAGGGTAAAGCCGGACCAGATCGGGAAGTCCCTTTGGAAGAAGCAGGCACAAAAGGAACCCTCCCACATCCACGATCAGACAGAGCCGTTCCATGTCAGGCTTTACCATACGGTTTATCAGATAGGCTGCCGCAATGGAAAGACTGAATAAGACCAGAGCCCCCAGCCGGATTCCTGCCTGTATGAGATCACACCCCACCAGATCCTTTGTAAGACTCATGATGTTTCCCGTATGGGCCGAGGCAAAATTCCCTCCAAACCCGCAGACTGCAAAGGTTCCCATAAAACCGCCTATACAAGTCATATTATAATGGAGGAGCCGTCCAAGCCCTGATTCTGATATCCGTTCCATTTTCCCCTTACCTGCCTTTTAATCGATCCAAACCATTATAACAAAAAATAGTTGCAGCGTCATTCTGCAAAAGTACCATTTTTTCTTCACTTTTAAGATGGATTTTCCTTAAACCACTCAAAAGCGCCTCCGGACGGCTCCATTTCAAACTCCATCCGCTTTCCCGTTACAGGATGAGGGAAGGACAGACGGAAGGCGCACAGAGCCAATAGGTCAGGTTGTCCGGGAGCTGTCTTTTCTCCGTATTTATCATCCCCATAAAGGGGTGTTCCATGGCCGGAAAATTGTACCCGGATCTGGTGGTGGCGGCCTGTAATCAGACGTATCCTCACCAGACTGTATTCCCTGCTCTCCCCCGCGTCACAGCGCTCTGTCGATGCCTCTGCCGTATATGAAAGCTCTGCCCGTTTACTTCCTGCTGCCGATTTATCCACAATTTCAGACCGGTTCTCTCCCTGATTCTGTCTGAGATAATCCACATATACACCATGATTATCCACAGGTTTTCCACATACCACTGCCTTATACCATTTTTCCATTTTTCCCTGCTGCATCAGGGAACTAAGAGAAGCTGCAGCCTTTTGATTTCTGGCATACACCATAATTCCCGACACAGGCCGGTCCAATCTGTGGATAACTCCCACATAAGGCGGCTGATTTTTCCCCTGCCCTTTTGAGGATAATGTGGTTAATTTGTGGATATTTTGTGGATTTCTGGCCTGAATGGTGAGATATCTGCGGATCTCGCTGACCATATCCTTTGCAAAGCCCCTGGCTGACTGCGATTCCACTCCTGCAGGCTTTACCGCTACCAGAATATCCGAATCTTCATATAATACAGAAAGCATATCTTATCCCCTTTCTTCCCATTTACTTTGATAATCAAATAATTTTTTCAAATGTATTGCATATTCCGTCCATTCCGTGTATAGTATATATTACATCATAATGTAGTTTTGAATACTATATATCATAGTTATATCAGCCTTGTCATATTTTTAAAGGAGGTATCATTCATGACACAGAAAATAAAACACAATTTACGAAAGATAAAGGATCCGGGCAGCGCCATGACCCATTTTATCGCCATGGTTCTGGCAGCAGCCGCAGCAGTTCCTCTTCTTATTAAGGGTTCCCGGTCTCCTGAACAGTTTCATCTGGCGGCTCTGGCTGTTTTTATTTTAAGCATGATCGGCCTCTATGGAGCCAGCACCATCTACCACACGCTGGATATTTCCCCAAAAATCAACCAGCTGCTGCGAAAGATCGACCACATGATGATCTTTGTGCTCATTGCAGGAACCTACACGCCCGTATGCCTGATCGTACTGGGAGATCAGACGGGATGGGCTCTTCTGGCACTGGTCTGGATCATCGCTGTCCTTGGGATCTTTATCAACGCCTTCTGGATCACCTGTCCCAAATGGTTTTCTTCCATGATCTACATTGCCATGGGCTGGGTCTGCATCCTGGCCTTTTCAAAGATACTGGCAGCGCTGCCAAAAGCAGGCTTTCTGTGGCTTCTGGCCGGAGGCATCATTTACACCCTGGGCGGCGTCATCTACGCCCTGAAACTGCCTATTTTCAATGCGAGACACCAATATTTCGGTTCCCATGAAATTTTCCATCTCTTTGTCATGGGCGGAAGTCTCTGCCATTACATGATGATGTATCAGTTTGTTGCTTAAAAATCAGCTCCTCCTTTTTCTTTCGGGGGAGCTGTTTTATTTCATATTCCCGTCTCATAGCCTCCTCTTTTGTGGAAAAGGCCTCATAATAGACAAGGGCCACCGGTCTTCGGGAACGTGTGTATTTGGCACCCTTCCCTTCATTGTGGGCCTTTAAACGCCTGTCCAGGTTATTGGTCCAGCCACAGTAATACGTTCCGTCCGCACACCGCAGGATATAGGTATAATTCTCATTCATATCGGTTCATCCGTTTTCTATGTAAACGGCGATTGCGCAAAACGCGCCGTCACCGCCCGGACCTAAAAAGGTCTGTATCTATGATAAAGCACCAGCTGGATGCGCCAGACATTCTTTATACGATCAGTATACGCCTGTTTTTAAAATGTGTGCCTCATCCTCTTATTTTTTTCTTTTTCCTTTCTTCTTCACAGGCTCCAGAAACTGCACTGCCTCCCAGAGAAGAAGCGCTCCTGCGGCAAGCTGTAGAAGAACGCTTAAAAGAACCCAGTGCTCCATCACAAAGCCTGTATTCTCCATTCCAAAATAGCTGCATACGCTGGCAAAGGAGGTGCTGCGCCCGGCCTGATTTCCAATGACTGCCATAAAGGTAAAGGCCGGATTCATCAAAAAGAGATAAAAAGCGCCTCCGGAAGAAGCACGGATGGCAGGCGCCTCCATCGCATATGCCGCTATGGTCTGGTCTAGATTCGCAGCAGACATCGAGAGGGCAAAACGGTTGATAAAATACGTTCCTGCCACAAAAGCGATCAGAGTGCCGTATGTTACAGCCGTAGAAACCGTGGATCTTCGGAATACGGATGAAAAGAAGATCCCAAGACTTCCCGCCATAAAAGCCACTGCCACATAGCAGAAGATCAGTGACAGAGCATCCCACCAGGTAATGCCGCCATAGACAAACACCATGGCTACCGCAGGAAAACTGGACAGGATCAGCACAAACAAGGAGCTTAAAGCACCCATCAGCTTACCTGTCACAATCTGAGCCGCTGTCATCTGGGTGGTAAGCATCAGATCTAATGTCTGCCTCTCCCGTTCGCCGCTGATGCTGGCTGCCGTGACGGCAGGCACAATGAACATCAGAAGGATAAACTCAATGGCTGTGACAAATTCGTAGATATCCATAAAACTGCTGTACTGAATCGTGGCATTGGTACGGACCCGCAGAACCACCGAGTACATATTGATCAGAGCCGCCAGACACAGAATCCCGTTAAAAAGAGAAAGGATCAAAGGAAATCTGGGACTTCTGGCGCTGACCTTCATCTCACGGCTGTAAACCGGATTCTGCCTCATAAGACGTCACCACCCTTTCTTCTTCATGATCTGTCAGCTGCATAAAGACGGACTCCAGACTGCCCTTCTCACGGACAAAGCCATTTACCAGGACGCCAGCATCGATCAGCTGCTGAAGGAGCATCGCCTCATCGGCGCCATCTCCGGCAAAGCGGACGCAGATATCCTTTTCCCGCATGGAAATAGTCTGGACACAGGGATGGCGGCGCAGGACCGCCATGGCTTGCTCCATATTGCTGTATACGGAAATTACCAGAGGATTTGAGGCGTTGACCCGCGACAGGATCGCCGTTATGTTTCCCTCCAGCACCATCCGTCCCTGATCGATGATCCCGATATCCGTACACATCTCCGACAGCTCTGACAGTACATGTGAACTTATAATAATGGTTTTTCCCGTACTCCTTAATTCACTGAGTATTTCTTTAAATTCAAACCTGGTTCTCGGATCCAGGCCTGAGGTAGGCTCATCCAGGATGAGGATCGCCGGATCGTGGATCAGAGCCCTTGCAAGACAGAGCCGCTGCTTCATTCCGCGTGAAAGTCCGTCCACATAGAAATCCAGCTTATCCTCCAGTCCTACCTGCTCCAGAAGAGCCGTATACCGTTTTCTTGCCATCAGGCCGTCAAGCTGATAACAGGAGGCAAAAAAACTCATGTATTCTGCCACAGTCAGGTTATCGTATACCCCAAAGAAATCCGGTACATAACCGATCATCCCCTTTAATTCCCCCAGATCCCTGAGTGCATCCTTTCCATTAATGGTCACACTTCCTTCTTCTGCGCCCAAAAGCCCTGTCATAATTTTTAATGTCGTTGTCTTTCCTGCGCCGTTAGGTCCTACAAAGCCGTAAAGTGCGCCATCGCCTACATTCATATCCAGGCCGCTTAAGGCATGGTATTTTCCATATATTTTGTGAAGATTTCTTACTGTAAGCATCAGGGCTGTCTCCTTCCTGTAACTGTAAGAACCGGGAGCATGATATTCCATGTATACTCTCCGGCTGTATCATACACATATTTCACAGTGATCGTATTTCCAGGTGACAAATAGGAATCCAGTTCCTCCCTGTTATACTGGCTTACCGCACTGTCCATCCGATCATAAGAGCCTGTATTATAGTTGTAAAAATACATATTTCCTTCAAACGGTACGGTATAATAATATCTTAAATTTGCAACCACCCCTTCGCTGAGACGATGAAAATGAAGCGTATCTACTTCCAGCTCATTTCCAAGATAATATTCCAGAACCACCGGATTTATCCCGTAGATGGTGTTGCGCGCCGCATCGTACTCTCCTGCCAGCACATGCGGCTGCTTCTGCATCGCCGAACGGCTTACAAGGCCATCCTGTTCATAATTTACATCCAACTCCGAAGTTAAAAGCGTGCAGCCATAGGTTTCTGTTCCCGGATTTCTCAAAAATCCCGTTTCCTTCTGCTCCTGGCTGAAGGCTACCACCCGTGCCTGGGTATGATATCCGGAAAAATAATTTTCCACATAGAAGGAAAGGAGATTGGTCCGCTCCAGCGCCCTTACATAATCCGGATCCTCTATATTTACCTTCTGGCCGTACCGTGAAGCTCCGGTAATCTGAGCGGCCATAGCATATCCTAAATCCGTTGCGCAGTATATCAGCTCGCGTCCATCCAGGGAAATCGTCTGTCCAGGCTCTATGGTTCCGATCATTACCATCTGGTTATATAAAAGCAGCGCCGCATTTTCTACGGTCCACGGGTAATTATTCGTTATCGTCCCTGTGATCGTTCCCTCAAAGGCCCGTATCTCCCCGGAAAATCCCTGCCCTGTTTCATTTGGCAGGTTACGCTCCATCTGGAAATAACTGGGATTGAAAGCACCTGTATCTCTCGCTTCAATATACGTTTCATCCTCCTTATACCGGATCACCATATCCGGATCCTCAGAATCCACCAGGGCCGGAACCGTACCCGGATTGTAGTACGAGGAATCGCAGACAGGGAACAGACGGTACGAAGGATCCAGAGATACCCCATAGCTGTGATTATAGGGAGAGCGCATATTGATAAACAACGTTTCTGATATATCCTCTTCTCCTGCGTCCTGAATGGAGGCATAGGTAAAAAACGGGCCGTTAAACCGCGTGGGTATCCCCATCAAAAGCACCATACCGGTACAGCACAGGGACAAAATGGCTACTGCAGGCTGATAATACTGGCGCAGCTCCCTCTGCTTTAAAAAGAAGTAAAGCCCCGGCCCCGCAAGAGCCACGTAGGCAACTGCCAGCGTAACGTAAAGCCCTACTTTGGGAAGACGGTTTACATTCCCCGTATTGATCAGGCTCTGTACCTCCCAGTAACGGCCTGCGGAGGAGCCTCCGTTTCCGCTGCTTAAAAGATTCAGACGGTTTTCTCCTATAAGCTCTGTAAACAGACGGTCTACATAGGAGGGATTATCAGTCCCGTATTCTTTCAGATCTCCAAAATCATAAATTGCCGCTGCCGCCATTCCTCTGCCCACCGGTGTGCTGGAAATAATTTCCATCTGCCCCTTTGTCATGACCTCCGTACTTCCCTTTAAGTCCACCTCTGTGCAGTTCAGAACAATCCGGCTGTCCCCATATTCCGAGGATTCCTGACTGCTTTCCATATCCAGTTCAAATTCTACGGCCTGAGGAAGTGGGCTGGCTAAGAGCGCCTTGGAAAAGGCTCCCAGCGTTTCATTTGCATGCTCCCCTGTTCCGAACAGAAGGGTACCTCCGCTCTGGGTCCACTCCCATACAGCCTCAAGCTGCCGGCTGTCCAGAGACCCAGTATCAAAATCATTGATCAAAAGCACATCCAGCTGATCCAGCTCCTGCCGGGATTCTGGCATCGTATCCTGATCCAGCTCAATAAGACGGGTGCGGAGTGTACTGTAATTGATCCCCATATGATCCATATAGGAAAGGCGTTCCGGATGGTCGCTCAAAACCCCCACATACAGCTCCGCTGTATCCAGGTTCAGATCCAGCCTGATCCGGCGTCCGGCTGTCTCCTTTCCTTCCTGATCTACTAAAGACAGCAGTACCTGATCTACCTGAATGCTGAGGGAAATCTGAATCTTTTTTTCAACCGTTTCCCCTGCCTTTACCTCAATGGGGTATTCATACCGGTAGGTACTGTACTCTGAAAGAGAACTATTTCCATAAGGACTGTATTCCGGTTCAAGAGTTGCAGCCCGAAGCGTTCCCGTAAAGTCCTCCTTTGTAGAATTTGTAACCCGGATGGTCATCGGAAGGATACGGCCGCTTCTGGCTGTGTTATCATAGCCGTACACCACTTCCATCTCCAATGGATGGGGTGAAGCCGGATCCTGCCAAAGCGCCTCTGTCTGTGCGCCTTCTTCCGGCACAGTCTCTCTGGGGCCTGCCACACCGCTTCCCGGACCGTCTGCCGTAATTGCAGCATAGGAAGGGAGCAGGGCGGAAAGAGAAAACAAAAGGGCAAAAAGGGCGCCTTTCAGCACCCGTATATATCTGTACATCTGTATTTTCCTCTCTTTTTATGGCCGGATCACCGTCATGATCCGAACTGTTCTTTCTCAAGATCAAAATGTACCTGAAGCTTTACCGTAAATACCGTACCGTTTAAATCGCTGGCAACCCGGATGGTGCCTCCGTGCATATCCACAATTTCCTTTGCAATCGCAAGACCAAGGCCGGTGCCTCCGGTTGTGGCAGAACGCGACTGCTCCACCCGGTAAAACTTGTTAAATAAAAGAGGCAGCTCATCTGCAGGGATCACACGGCCAAAATTCGTCACGGAAACCGTAACCGTGTCCTCCTCTCCGTGGATCTTTACCAGAACCCGCTTTCCATCAGCTCCGTACTTAATGGCATTTCCAATCAGATTGTCAAACAGACGGGCCAGAAGATTTCCGTCAGCACTTATGATCTTTGCAGGCACATTGCTCTGAAGGTCATAGGACAGATTTTTTTCCTCAAAGTTGGGGTAGGCTTCCTCTAAGAGCTGCTCTAAAAGCTTTACAATATCGATCTGTCCTATGTGCATGGCGATTTTTCCGTAATTCAGCTTCGTAAAACCGAAAAGGTCTTCAATCAGCTTTTCCAGCCGTCTGGATTTGCTGTAGGCAATTTCTATGTACTTGTGCTGCATTTCCTGGGGGATCTGCGTATTCCCGGCCAAAAGCTCCAGATAGCCGATGATGGAGGTAAGGGGCGTTCTTAAATCGTGAGCCACATTTGTAATCAGTTCATTTTTCGTGCGTTCCGCTTCTCTCTCCTTATCCATAAGCTTTCGGATATCTGAGGACATCTTGTTTAAATTTGCCGCCATGGCGGAAAATTCGTCGTCCCCGGTCACATCCACTTCCGTATTTAAATTGCCCTGGGAAATGCTCTGAACCGCATCCGAAATCCTTCCCAGATAGCGGATCCCCGGCTCCTCCAAAATCATAAAGGTCACCGAAAAGATCACAATTCCCACCAGCACATACAGGATCACCACTGCCAGATGCTGCTCTAAAATAAAATGGACCAGAGCCGATACCTTCCCGCTCTGCTGTATGTAGCGCGCCACCATGGAAAGATTTGTAATAAGAAATACTTCTACCAGGCAGGTAATAATGGCGCTGTACACGATATGGGTCAGCACACGGAACCGGTAACTGCTTCCCATACTATTTTTCAATCTTGTAGCCTACTCCCCACACAGTTGTAATAATCTTGCTCTGCCTGGTATCTTCCTTCATCTTTCCTCTTAAACGTCTGATATGTACCATAACCGTATTATTGGCCTCATATACCTTTTCATTCCATACCCGCTCAAAAATCTCATCTGTACTGAATACCTTTCCCGGGTTGGAGGCCAGAAGATAAAGAATGTCAAATTCAATCGGCGTCAGCTTGATTTCCTCACCGTCTACCACTACCTTATGATTATCTTTGTTGATGCTCATTCCCTTGATGGTGATTTCGCTGCTTACCGCTTCCTTTGCCATGCTGTTGGGATTTAGCTGGGTATAGCGGCGAAGCTGGGATTTTACCCGTGCCGTCAGTTCTAATGGATTAAAGGGCTTTACCACATAGTCATCCGCTCCGGTCCCCAGTCCCAGGATCTTGTCAAGGTCGGTTGACTTGGCGCTGAGCATAATGATCGGGATATTGTTAGTTTCACGGATCTTTTTACACATCTCAAGGCCGTTCATCCCCGGCATCATGATATCAAGGAGCACCAGATGGATCTCCTCTTTTTCCAGGATCTCAAGGCCCTTTAAGGCATTTTCCGCCTTAAAAACCTTATAGCCATCACTTACCAGATAAATCTCTATAAGATCTGCGATCTCCTTTTCATCGTCTACTACCAGAATGTTGATATCGGGCATATGATTCCCCTCCTCATACGTTATCATTTCTTTGTAAAGTATATTTATGATTATCATACCATATTAACCAATGGTTTTCCTTACTTTTTTCTTGAAAAATTATGGGAAAATATGTTACGGATAAAAAAAGCAGCCCTGCATCAGCAGAACCGCTCTTTTTATTGAATTTATATATTTCCGCTTTCTATGGGTTTAAAGATCCGGGTCACTGCCGGGTCGTCCTCTCCCCTGTATTCCTTTACCCGCTGCACCGCCTCCAGGCAGAACTGCTCCTGAGAATTTATTAAGACCTTTCCCCGCTTATCCTCCTTTTCATAGGTGCCGTCCGGCTGCAGGATATGGGCCTTTACATTATCTTCCAGTTCTATCTTAAGGATATGAATGACCTGCTCCTTTAAAGCTTCATCCTCTACCGGGAACAGAATCTCCACCCGGCGGTCCAGATTCCGCGGCATCCAGTCTGCACTTCCCATATAAACCTCAGGACTTCCGTCATTGAGGAAATAGAAAATCCGGCTGTGCTCCAGGAAATTTCCCACAACGGAACGCACATGGATATGCTCGCTTAACCCCGGCACTCCGGCACGCAGACAGCAGATCCCGCGGATCACAAGCTCAATTTCCACTCCGGCACAGGAGGCCTCATAGAGAGCTTTGATGATTTCTTTGTCGCAAAGGGAGTTCATCTTTGCCATAATATGGCCTCTGCGTCCTTCCTTTGCGTGGGCTGTCTCCCGGCGGATCATTCGCAGAAACCGGTTTCTCAGCCACAGAGGCGCGACAGAAAGCTTATTCCAGGCCTTTGGCTCCGAATATCCGGACAGCATGTTAAAGACTGCCGTGGCGTCCTCGCCGATCTGGGGATCGCAGGTTAAAATGCCGCAGTCCGTATAAAGCTTTGCAGTGGAATCATTGTAATTTCCCGTACCCAGATGGACGTAACGGCGGATTCCGTCCTCCTCCATGCGGACTGCCAGAGTGATCTTGCTGTGGGTCTTAAGTCCCACCAGGCCGTAGATCACATGGCAGCCGGCCTTTTCCAGCATTTTTGCCCAGTTGATATTATTTTCCTCATCAAAACGGGCCTTTAATTCCACCAGTACGGATACCTGCTTTCCATTCTCCGCCGCCTCTGCCAAAGCCGCAATGATGGGGGAATTTCCGCTCACACGGTAAAGGGTCTGTTTGATGGCTAAAACCTCCGGATCTCTGGCTGCGCTGCGCACAAAGTCCACCACCGGATCAAAGCTCTGATATGGGTGATGGAGCAGGATATCGCCCTTTCGGATGTTGGTGAAAATATCATCCTCATTCATCAGGGCCGGTACCGGCTGCGGGATGTACTTGGGAGCCTTAAAGGCTTCAAAGCCTTCCAGACCATACATTTTCATAAGGAAGGTCAGATCTAATGGCCCAGGGATGCGGAAGATATCCTGACTGCTGATGGAAAGCTCCTTTTTCAGGATTTTAAGAAGCCGCTTATCTACATTGGATTCAATCTCCAGCCGGATTGCCTCGCCCCACTGGCGCTTTTTCAGCTGCTTCTGGATTTCCTCCAGAAGATCCACCGCCTCCTCCTCATCAATGGAAAGATCTGCATTCCGCATGATGCGGAAGGGATGAGAGGCCACAATATCATAATTTAAGAACAGGGAGGGCATATTCCGCTCAATGATCTCCTCTAAAAGGATCACCACCCTCTGCTCTGTGCCATCCTCCATTGTCTCTCTGGGAAGCTCTACGATTCTTGGCAGCACAGAAGGCACCTGCACCATGGCAAATTCCAGTTCTCCATCCCCGTTCTTTTTCTTTAACAGAGCCGCAATATTCAGGGTTTTGTTGCGGATCAGCGGGAAGGGCCGTGAGGAATCAAAGGCCATGGGGGTAAGCACCGGGTATACATTGGTCTGGAAATAGGAGTCCGCACAGGCCGCTTCCTCCTTTGTAAGATCCTCATGCTCCATGATGATCCGCAGGCCGTTCTGGCGCAAAGACGGCACCAGGGAACGGATATAGGTGGAATACTGCAGCTCCACCAGCTGATGGGTCTTTATGCTGATAGCGTCTAACTGCTCCTGAGCCGTCATTCCTGCAATATCCTGCTTCATATATTTCGCGTGTACCATATCCTTTAGGGAAGCCACACGGACCATATAAAATTCATCCAGATTGGAGGCTGTAATGCTTAAAAATTTCAGCCGCTCAAACAAGGGCAGGCTCTTATCTCTGGCTTCGCTGAGAACCCGGTAATTAAATTCCAGCCAGCTCAGTTCCCGATTAACAAAATTAGAGGGATCTGCTCCAAAATCTGTGGTATTTTTTTCTTTTTCTGCCATGTCATGCCCTCCTTTTCTGCTTTAACACCGGCCTTATTCCAAATATTTCCTCAAAAAAATCCGCCTTCTGTTCAAAGGACGCCCGCTCCAGAGCCAGATCTCCCGTGTATCCTGTGGTAATGACTAACTCTCCCTCCCGGATCGCCATCCGGCAGTCTGCCAGCTTGGACTTGTGGGTCTTGTCCATGGAATTTGCAAGGCGCAGGATTGCCGTCAGCTTGGCTATAAGAATGGTAATGGAGCTTCGGTTTAGATTGCCGCTTCCATCCTCTCCGATCTGCGTTTCCAGCTGAATGGTATCGTAATCAAAATCACGGATATTGTAGCGGACTACATTTGCGATAATCTCACGTTCCAGATGGCTCAGTCCGATAATCTCCGTAGACATGATCAGGTTATAACTGCTTTCATTGGAATTTCGGATGCTGATAAACTTACCGCAGCCATGCAGCGTCACTGCGATCTGGAGCAGGAGCCGCTCCCTTGCTCCCATACCATGAAATTTCCGCGCAGCGTCAAAGATAGATAACGCATACTGCTCCAGCATCTGATTATGGCCCGCATGGCATTTATACCGCTTTGCCATATTTCTGGCCGCTGCCAGAATATCATTCTCAAAGCTGTGGCTGAATCGGAACAGACGGCAGTCATCGGCATATTCTGCCGCAATGCCGTCACAAAGGCCGATATCAGGAATCCAGAACTGTCCCGCTCCCGTAACCTCCATCACTCTGCGGTATACAACCGCTGCCGGAAGGAGCAGGGATGCGTACTCACTGTTCACATTAAAACGCTCCTCAATCTGATCCAGGGTCATCTGAGAAAGGCGCTCATAAAAAAGCTCCATCTCTTTGGCATCCACACGGTCTGCCGCTGTGTTGAATCCAAGCTGGCGCATCAGATAGGTAATATTGGTTCCGATCCCGATCAGATTATCAATCTTTCTGTCTTTTAAATACATTTTCCGAAAGGTTATCAGCTCATTATCTACCAGCTCCTCAATGTGAAGACAATGCGACCTTACACTGGCCGGGATTTTAGCCAGCTGGCTGCGGATCCGCAGAGTACCAAGAGGCAGGCTCTGGGTCGTTACCAGAGTATCCTTATCAAACAGAGAAATCTGGGCGCTTCCAAAGCCCACATCTACAATCGCCGTTCCCTTCTGGATGATCCGGTTAAATTCTCCTGTCTTTGCCGCCACTGCCTTATAGCTGATAAAACGCTGCTCTGAATTGCTGATAATTCGCACCTTAAGTCCGGTTCTTACACAGATCTGATCCAGGATGATCTGGCTGTTTTTCGCCTCGCGCATGGCTGTGGTTCCGTAAGCCCGGTACTCCCGCACCCGGTAGGTTTTCATAATCCCCGTAAAATCCTCCAGAACAGAGCACATCTCATCCGCCAGACCGTAGCTGATTTTTCCTTCGCTGAAGGTATCGCTTCCCAGAGCGATCACATGGCGGATGTGATCTACACAACGGATCCCCGTCTTTTCAGAAATCTCATAAATTCCCAGTTCCAGAGCAAATGAGCCGATCTCTATCGCTGCAAACATTCTTACTGCCACGTTCTTCCTCCTTTTGGGGCGCGCTGCCCGATCCCCTGTATGGCCTAAGCCCGGGACTATATGACTGCTATTATAATCCCGGACTCATCTTCTTTCTTCCTTATGATGTAAAATTTCTGTATATTTTATGTAAAATCGCATCCCAGCAGATGGGTAATGAACTGGGAAGCCGTACGCCCGGAAAGTCCTCCGTGGCTCAATTCCCATTTATTGGCTTCCAAAAGCAGTTCCTCCTCAGGTATATCCAGCTGATGCCTCTTAGCCAGCGCTTTGACTATGGACTGAAACTGCCGTTTATCCGGTGAACCGTAGTAAATCGTAACGCCGAACCGGGCTGCCAGAGAAAGCTTCTCCTGAACCGTATCATTATTGTGAAGATCGTCATCCAGCTCCCTCTTGTCGCTGAATTTCTCCCGGATGAGATGGCGGCGGTTGGAGGTCGCATAGATCAGCACATTATCCGGGCGTTTTCCCAGTCCTCCTTCCAAAATAGCCTTCAAATACTTATATTCCAGCTCGTAATCCTCAAAGGACAGATCATCCATGTAAATGATAAACTTGTAATTGCGGTCCTTGATCTGCTCCAGAACATCTGAAAGATCCTTAAACTGGTGCTTGTATACCTCAATCATACGCAGGCCCCTGCTGTAATATTCGTTCAAAACCGCCTTTACGCTGGAGGATTTTCCCGTTCCCGCATCACCGAATAAAAGTACGTTGTTGGCCTCTTTTCCATTTACAAAAGCCTCCGTATTTTCAATCAGCTTATGCTTCTGAAGCTCATATCCCACAATATCCTTAAAATAAATATGCTCCACATTTACAATGGGATCGATCACCGTCAGCCCTCCGGCCTCTTTTTCCAGAATCCGGAAAGCCTTATTCAGTCCAAAAGTTCCCGCCCCGTATCCCCTGTAAAATTCCACCATAGTCTGCTGAAATCCTTCCAGGTCAGATGCCTGCTCCAGGGCCTTTGCCAGCTCCACGATCCTGTCCCTGATCCTGCGGTTAAAAACCCGGCTCTCCTGAAGTGCCGGGCGATAGTCCGCAAGCAGGCTCCACAAAGAAGAGGGCGCAAGAGAAGAAAGATCAAAATCAAACAGTGCCTTGAAAATGGCAAAGTCTTCTTTCGCCAGAAGATCCAGAGTACCGCCTGCAGGCCCTTTGACCTCACAGGCAGTTGTATATGCATTTTCATTATCTGCCAGGCAGAGCGCCAGAAAACAGTGCCACAGGTTTCCTTCAAAGCCGTACTTTGCAGCCAGTTCGATCAGCTGTCCCGCACAGGCAAAAGAATCTGTACTCTCCTTTTCTTCTGACATTCCCATAAGTCCTGCCATCTGCTCAAACAGCGTTTGATGTTTTAAATTGCGGTAGATCACAAGTCCTCTGATATCCATATCTCTTTCCTCGTTTCTTCTTTGTATCCATATTTCCCTTACCATCAGCGGATAAGGGAATCCACGCTCCAACCGGTTCGGCTCAGTAGTTTCCCAGGATCCTTAAGGATACGGCTTCCTCAGAAATCCCCTTTAAAGCATTGCGGATCTTTGCATCGGATAAAGACCCTTCCACATCTACAAAAAAACGGTATTCCCAGCTTCTCCCGGGAATGGGGCGCGATTCGATCATCAGCATATTGATGTCATTGTAAATCAGATTTCCAAGCATATTGTAAAGAGAGCCGCTTCTGTGGACGCCCTCAAAACAGATGCTCACCTTATTAGCGCCCTTTCTGTATACAGGATCCTTTGACAGGATAATAAAACGGGTCACATTATTTTTATTGTGGTTAATGGAGCGCTCCAGCACCTTTAAGCCATAAAGCTCTCCCGCAATCTCACTGGCTACCGCCGCCTGGGAACGATCGTTTTCCTCTGCCACTTTTTTAGCCGCTACCGCCGTATTGACCGTGCTGATCTGTTTCCAGTCCCTGTGGGCATTCAGATACTGGGAGGTCTGCATCAGAGCCTGCGGATGGGAATAAACTGTCCGGATATCCTTAATATCCGCATCTTCCCGGCCCAGCAGCGCATGGTTAATCGGAAGCTCCGTTTCCGCTGCGATGTACACATTATGCTTTACTAAGAGATCATAGTTGTCGCTTACTGCCCCAGCGGAGGAGTTTTCAATAGGGAGCACCGCATAATCTGCCCGGCCCTCCTCCACCTCTGTCATGGCATCCTCCATGGTCTTTACATGGTACATATCCGCATCCGGGCCGAAATACCGGCGGGCCGCACCGTGTCCATAGGAGCCCTCCACACCCTGATATACGATCCGCACATTTTCCCTTTTTAAATCCTCGATCATGGAAAACCCGGTGTCCATCTCCTGCCCGTGGGAAGCCAGAAGACCATACTGAAGCCTGCGGCTGATGGTCATGATCTGCGAAAACAGTTCATATGTACCTTTGCGCGTAAAATCACTGTGAGCCAGAGCCGTAACCGCCTTAAGCTTCTGCTGCTCCCGCTCCCTGTCATAAACAGGCTTTCCGGTCTGTATCTTATACTCAGCCACCTCTCTGCACAGCTCCATACGTGTCTCAAACAGCTCTGTCAGGCTGGCGTCAATCACATCCAGCTGCTGCCGGATCTCCTGTAAGTTCAGTTCCTTCATCTCTGTTCCTCCAGCTCTTTTATCATGGAGCAAATGATCTCTCTTGTGTAGGCTCCGGGGAACTTGCGGTTTTCTGCCGGAAGTTCCTTTAAATAAATGGGTTTTCCGTATTCGATGATCACATGGCTGGGCCGGATCCATGGGAAATGACGCTCAAATACCTCTGCCGTCCCCACCATGGCAACAGGGATCACCGGACAGCCGCTCTTTTCTGCAATCTTTAAACTTCCCTCATGGAACTCCATCAGTTTTTCCGGATTTTCACCGGGATTTCTGGTTCCTTCGGGGAAAATCCACATGGAAATTCCTCCCTTGATCTTTTCAATTCCTGCCAAAATAGTTTTTAAACCTTCTTTAATATTCGAACGATCCAAAAATAAGCAGTTCATCCGATCCATCCAGCGGTTTAGCAGCGGGATCTTTATCATTTCCTTTTTGGCAATAAAACCGGTCAGTCCAGGAACGGTCATATAGCCCATGACAATATCAAAATAACTTCTGTGGTTTCCCACATAAAGCACCGCCCGGTCGGTGGGAATATTTTCCAGCCCCCGCACCTCGTATGTGATCCCGGCGATCCGGCTGATTTTTTTAAAAATCCACCGCACCATGGAAAAGCTCTTCCAGCCTGCCTCCTCCGGGTTCTTTTTTGCCTTTTTCTCCAGAAAACACAAAACCGGAAAAGTAAGTACCAAATACAGCACAATGGCGATGGCTGCCAGCAATAAGCGTATCATATGTAACTCTCCTTCTGTTCAAAATATTTACTGCCATCAGCGGATAAAGGGATGCTCTCCTGCCCGCTGATGGTATCCATTATATACCAGAAAACATCGGAAATACAACTCTTTGTTAGTTTGAGTTTTCAAGTCTGCCGGGGGTCTGAAGCATCTCAAAGAGAAGCCCGGTGCAAAACCACAGGGGCCCAAAAGCCAGCCGGATCACCCCGCCGATATGATCGGGCCACATGGAATAATCCCATGGGCACACATTAAAATGCTTTAAAATCGTTCCTGTCACATACTCTGCCGTAAAAATCAGAACCATATCCATAAGTCCGTGGCGCACCAGTCTGGCTGGTGGTGAAATACGATCGGTTCCCGCCTCCGGGAATGCAGACAGGCCGGTGAGCCAACGGTCTGCCGTATTTACGATCCCCGGCAGAAGGACTCCCATGCCATAGATGGGAAACATCCAGAGCGAGGTGCGCCCCATGAGCCGCATATCTCCCCGCATCCAGGATTCCGATGAAGTGAAAATGACCTCCAGACACCAGCCCGCAATCCCGCAACGGCAGAAATTGCAGAGCGATTCTTTTAATTTTCCATTATACTGTCTCTTCATAGGGCTAGTATGGACAGCAGAACTGAAAATTATTCTTCCTATAAAAGCGGAGACAAAAGACGGCTTCCCTGCTCCCTGATCCTGGTCAGAAGGCCTCTTTTTTTATAATCCTCTCTTGTTATCTGGCGGCAGTGAGGCAGGTCATTCATAAATGCCTGCTCCAGTTCTGCCGTGACCGCCTCATCATAAATCGTAGCGTTTACCTCAAAATTCAGTTCAAAGCTCCGGATATCCATATTGGCAGTGCCATAGCAGCAGACCCGGCCGTCAACCATAATCCCCTTGGAATGGAGAAAACCATTAGTATAGATATAGACCTTTGCACCATAATCCAAAAGTTCTCCTGCATAAGAACAGGTTGCCCGGTACACAAACGGATGATCCGGCTTACAGGGAATCATCAGACGCACATCGACCCCGGACAAAGCAGCCATCTTAAGCGCCGAAAAAATGGCGTCGTCCGGCACAAAATAAGGCGTCTGAATATAAATATGGTGCTTTGCCTTGTGAAACAGTTCCAGATAGTTGTTTCGGATATGGGGTTCTCTGGTATCCGGACCGCTGGCAATGATCTGCATTCCCACCTGGCTTCCCTCCAGTTCAGGATCAGGCCAGGCCGGTCTTTCTTTATCCCTTCGGACGTCCGTCTTCTTTTTCAGATCTGTCCGGAAATAGGCCTCATTTTTAAAGAGATTCTCTCCCGTAGCATAATTCCAGTCCAGTGCAAAGCGGATCTGCAGGCTCATCACTGCTTCACCGGTGATCCGCAGATGGGTATCTCTCCAATAACCGAATCCGGGATCCTTTGAAATATATTCACGTCCAATATTAAAACCGCCTACAAATCCCACATTCCCGTCTATCACAACGATTTTTCTATGATTTCTGTAATTTACACGCAGGTTCAGCCAGCCTAAAATAGGAGGGAAAAATACACCGACTAAAATCCCGGCGCGGCGCAGTTCCTCCCACCGGCGTTTCGGCATAAAGCGACCCCCCATGCCGTCATAAAGAATCCGCACCTCTACGCCTTCACGCACCTTATCCTCCAGAATCGGCACGATCGAATCAAATACCTCGTCATTTTTAATAATATAATACTGAATGTGGATAAATCGGCTGGCACGGCGCAGAGCGGTCCGAAGGCCTTCAAATTTCGCCTGGCCGTCTGTGTAGATCTTCACCTGATTGTCGGTCGTAAGCACAGCTCCGGAAGTTTCCAGGTTATAGAGGATCAGGCTGCGGAAATCCCTTATGAGGGGATCCATCATTTCCTCCGGAATATCGCTTGAGCGGATAATCTCTTCCTGGCTTTTAACCGGCATATTCAGCCGATCGCTGATTCCCTTTACCTTAAACATCCGGCTCTTTTTTAAATCCTGGCCGAAAAGAAGATAAAATATAATTCCGAACACCGGAATAAAGTTCAGAGCAAACAGCCAGGTCCATACCGATCTGGGATCTCTGCGCTGGAAAAAAATAATAATAATGGAAAACAAGAGATTGATTACGATAAGATGCGTCATAAGCCATTCCCAGACAGCCTCTGCCTCATTGAATATCACTCCCATATATCTCCTCCTGCTTTGTTCATCCTCTATCGGGTATTCCTACTATAGCTTAACAGATCCCCCATCACAATATACATCCCTATTCCGTGAATGATCTTTTGTCCAGTCTACCACATCCTGTTATTTATTTCCAGCCTTCGCCCTTTCGCACCACCTCAAAAAAGCCGGCCCTATCTGACCAGACATCAGATAAAGCCGGCTTTTGCTACCAACCATCAGCGGAAGCAGTTCCGTTTGGGATCATAGGAAAACCCTGCACCTTCCAGAGTTTCTTCTATATAAGACTGATCCAGCTCCATTTCTCTGCACATCTCTTCCAATGAGCTGAAACGGTCTCTAAGCTGTGTATTCACAAAGCTGAACAGGATCATGGGATCCTTTGGAATCTTATTCACCTTATGACCTTCCTTTCTTTTTATTCCGTATAAGCGATAAGCCTGCTTCCATCCTCCGATACATCGATCACGATTACAGCGCCTTCCCGCAGCCCTCCTCCTAAAATCAGCTTTGCTGCCAGGGTTTCTACATTCTTTTGCAGATACCGCTTTAAAGGACGGGCGCCATATACGGGATCATAGCCGTTTTCTGTGATAAAGGCCTTCGCTGTCTCTGTAAGCTCCAGCTTTAACTCCCGGTCTGCCAGACGGCGGTTTAAGTCCGCAATGCATAAATCCACAATACTTCCAATATTTTCCTTTGTCAGAGGCTTAAAGAGAATCATTTCATCCAGACGGTTCAAAAACTCCGGACGGAAATGAGTTCTCAGGTCATTCATCACAGCCTCTTTAGCCTCCGGGCGGATGGAGCCATTCTCATCAATCCCCTCTAAAAGATACTGGGAGCCGATGTTGGAAGTAAGAATGATAATGGTGTTTTTAAAATCCACCGTGCGTCCCTGAGAATCTGTGATCCGTCCGTCATCCAGTACCTGCAGCAGCACATTAAATACATCCGGATGGGCCTTTTCCACCTCATCAAACAGCACTACGCTGTAGGGCTTGCGGCGCACAGCCTCTGTAAGCTGTCCGCCCTCATCATAGCCCACATATCCTGGAGGCGCTCCAATGAGACGTGCCACAGAATGCTTCTCCATATATTCGCTCATATCAATGCGCACCATATTGGATTCATCATCAAACAGTGACTCTGCAAGAGCCTTGGCAAGCTCTGTTTTACCTACGCCGGTGGGGCCTAAAAACAGGAAGGAACCAATGGGCTTCGTAGGATCTTTAATTCCTGCCTTTGACCGGATAATGGCCTCTGTGACCTTCTCAACGCCCTCGTCCTGTCCTACGACTCTCTTATGGAGCACCTGATCCAGATGAAGGGTCTTGCTGCGCTCGCTCTCTGTAAGCTTTGCCACAGGAATGCCGGTCCATTTGGACACAATTCTTGCAATCTCATCCTCTGTCACACTCTCATGAACCAGGCTCAGATCTTCCTTTTTAACCTTCTCTTCCTCTGCCTCCAGCTCCTTCTGCAGCTGGGGCAGCTTTCCATACTGAAGCTCTGCCGCCTTGTTCAGATCGTATTTCTGCTGGGCATCCTGGATCTGGCGGTTTACAGCCTCAATCTCTTCACGGAGAGCAGAGAGGCGGTCTACGCTGGATTTTTCATTTTCCCACTGAGCCTTTTTTGCGGTAAATTCATCATGCAGCTCTGCCAGCTCCTTCTGTAAATCTGCCAGACGATCCTGGCTTAAGCGGTCTGTTTCCTTTTTTAATGCTGCTTCCTCGATTTCCATCTGCATCAGCCTGCGGGACAGCTCGTCTAATTCTGCGGGCATACTGTCCATTTCAGTTTTGATCATTGCACAGGCCTCATCTACCAGGTCAATGGCCTTATCGGGCAGAAAACGGTCGGAAATATAGCGGTCGGACAGCATGGCTGCGCTTACCAGAGCGGAATCTGTGATCTTTACGCCATGGTAAACCTCATACCGCTCCTTCAGTCCTCTGAGAATGGAAATGGTGTCCTCAACCGTAGGCTCTGCCACCATAACCGGCTGGAACCGGCGCTCTAAGGCCGCATCCTTTTCAATGTACTGGCGGTATTCATTTAAGGTAGTAGCGCCGATGCAGTGCAACTCGCCTCTTGCCAGCATGGGCTTTAACATATTTCCCGCATCCATGGATCCCTCTGTCTTTCCTGCTCCCACAATGGTATGAAGCTCATCAATAAAGAGGATGATCTGGCCTTCGCTCTTTTTTACCTCTTCCAGAACTGCTTTTAAACGCTCCTCAAATTCGCCTCTATACTTGGCTCCTGCCACTAAGGCTCCCATATCAAGGGCAAAGAGCTTTTTATCCTTTAAGCCCTCCGGCACATCGCCCCGGACGATTCTCTGAGCCAGACCTTCTACAACGGCTGTCTTACCTACGCCGGGCTCACCAATCAGCACCGGATTATTTTTTGTCTTTCTGGACAGAATACGGACTACGTTGCGGATTTCACTGTCGCGGCCGATCACCGGATCCAGCTTCTGGTTTCTGGCCCGCTCTACCAGGTCATAACCATATTTTTCCAGTGTATCATAGGTCGCCTCCGGGTTGTCGCTGACTACCCTCTGATTGCCCCGGACGGTGGACAACGCCTGCAAAAACCGTTCTCTGGTGATTCCATAAGTCTTAAACAGCTCCTTCATTTCCCGTCCGGGCTGCTTTAAAAGTGCTAAAAACAAATGCTCCACCGAAACGTACTCGTCTCCCATAGCCTTTGCTTCATCCTCAGCGTTAATCAGTACCTTGTTTAAATCATTGCTGATGTAAAGCTGGCCGCCGCCGCTTACCTTTGTAAGCTTCTCAATGGCCTGTTTGGCCTCATTTTTAAACATATCTCCCTGGATTCCCATTTTCGTAACCAGCTTCATGATCAGGCTGTCATCCAAGGTCAGGAGACTGTAAAGCAGATGCGGCTGATCGATCTGCTGATTGCCGTACTCATACGCCAGCTTTTCACAGCCCTGCACCGCCTCCATGGACTTTTGTGTAAATTTATTGATATTCATACGCCATTCCCCTTTCTGCTGCGGAATCGTGTTTCTGTTCTTTGTTCTATGCGTACTATAACACACATTATTAGCAGTGTCAAGAGTCGAGTGCTAATTTTTTTACAGAATCCTTTATATGCAGACACCCGCCGGCCGGAACGATTCCAACAGGCGGGTGCAAAAGAAATTATTTACTTTTTAAGTCCTAATGCTTTAATGGTCTTGGCTGTTAATGTACCCTCATAGATCACAGTAGCCGTATCTCCGGTCTTTAAGCCGTCAAACATCCCATCTTCTCCCACAAATGAAAAGAAGGTATTTTCCGGATCCTCTGTATCCAGAACCACATGATTGCTCTCTGCCTCTGCTACGGTACCGGTAAGGGTCTTAATTCCCGCGTCCTCTGTATCTCTGGCGTCTGCAGTCACAATTTTTGTGGCGACTGCGGGAACTTCCTCATCTTCCAGATCTCCATAATATGTAATATCTGCCTCTGTTCCGGCCTTGACGCCGTCCTTTGTGACCGTCTGGGCAATGAGGGTATTTAAGGTATAGGAACCGTCCTCCGTCTTTAAAACAAGGCTTCCATCTTCTGTGCTTTCAATGGTTCCCGTAATTGTCAGATCATCCTCCTCAGCAGCTTCCTCCTCGGCTTCCTCTGCTGCGGAAATCACAATATCAACCTCTACGGCCTTTGCCGACGTTTCTCCCAGCGCTCCTGTGTAGTAAACATCTACCTCATCGCCTTCACCGATGGCCTCTGCTCCGGTAAGCTCTGCTCCGGACACGTCAAATCCGGCTTCTGTTCCGGCATCGTCTGTTACTGTAATAACCGTATCCTCTACTGTCTTTACAATACCGTAAAAGTTCTCCGTCTCTGCCTCCTCTTCCTCGGAAGAAGCCTCTGCCGTGGTTGTCTCTGCTGCCGAAGACGCGGCTGTCGTAGCCGTTGCTGCCTCAGTCTCTGTTTTCTGAGATGAACAGGCAGTCATTCCAAGGGCAGCTGCCATCACTGCGATCATAAAATATTTTCTTTTCATAAATGAACTCTCCTCTCCATACATTTCTGTATACACGATACATATTACTACGCAATCTGTGTTTTTACTATGTATTTTCTTTGAAATTTTCTTTAGAATTCTATAAAAAAATCATTAAGCCCTAATTATATTTCAGCTCCTCTTCCTGGCTTTTACGCCTGTTTTTCCCTGTAAAATACAGAACAATCCCCAACAATATGCCTGAAACTCCCAATGCAGCCGTAACAGTCACTCCGGTTCGGATCCAGCGTAAAAATGGATCCGGCTCTTCTGCCGCTTCCGGCTCTAAAACCAATGCCTCTTCCTGCTCTTTTTCTGAATTAGAAATATTCCCCAGTTCCGCAGGTTCATACACAGCGGACACCTCATAGGAAACCGGCTCCACAACCTGAACCTGTCCTCTGTATACAGCCTCGTAATCACGCAGCAGCCTCTCTCCCCTTGCCGACGCCCTGCGGCAGACCTGGCCCGTTTCATCCATAAAGCTTTCCCCATCCCAATCCATAGATGTGATATGGTAAGCCTCGGACGAAAGCCCCATTTCTCCTAAAAGAAGCTCCTGTTCTGCCAAAGCTGAATCCAGGATATCTTCCCCGGAAATTTTTATTCCACCCAATTCATATTCATCTGCTCCATAGGAATAAAATGTCACAGGCGCCTGAAAATCCTCTCTCCACTCCTCCCCCAGTACCCGACTCTCCTGCATATACAGCCGTCCTGATATCCTTGCGCCATTTTCCTCCTGTCTGCTGTCCACATAGGGTGGAAGCATCTCTGCTCCTTCTACCTCCCGGTACACTTCCGTTTTTTCAAGCATACGGCTCCGGGAAGCTTCCGGCAGCTCACGCACCTCCCAGTCCGCCAGGCGGTAATAAATCCCATTTTCATCTGTATAGGAAGCTTCCGGCTGTTTCAACGACGGTAAGTCTTCCTCCTTCAAATTCTGTTTTAAAATAATGGAGCCCGGATGTGTCTTTTCCTCCTGATTCGGATCATACTCGATCACCTGCTCTGCAGCGGCCCAGACCGTTTTGGATGATACATTGACAGCAGTAAACATCATTCCCGCCGTGACCGCCAGACATAAAAGCTGCCTTCTGTTTTTGTATTCGTTCATATTTGTTCCCCCGTTTTGGTTTATCTGATTTACATAAAATACCTGTTTGCCTTTCCGCCTTTTGCAGTGTATTCTGCTTTTATCTAATTGCCAATGTGCGGTTCTGTTTTCAAATCAAATATCCTGGTGTGGGAGACCTTTGGAAATTTAAGAAATGAATGAATCTGATGTATAAAACCCTGAAGACTTTAGAAAATAGATCCGGACGGAGGGAACTCCGCCCGGTAAAGACATTATAAATATGTATGCTTCAAATTGCAAGTATTTTTAACGGAACTGGCTGTATTTATGTCCGGGCTGGATACCGCCCCTAAACGAAGCCAGTTCGCTGACTGTTACCAGCTGATAACCTCTGGCTGTCAGTTCAGGAATCAGAACTTCTGCCGCCTGTGCCGTTGGCTCATAAATATCATGCATCAAAATGATGTCTCCATCCTTTACCTGATCCAGAACCGTATCAATGGTTCTTTGAGCATTACGGTGCTGCCAGTCTCTCGTATCAATAGACCACATAATTGCCGGCATACCCATAGAGCCTAATACAGACAGTGATGCGCCGTCCACATATCCTCCTGGCGGACGCATCAGTACCGGAGACACACCGCAGGCAGAAGCAATCTTCTGATTCACAGAACCTACCTGGCTGCGAATGCCTTCCGCCCCAATTTTTGTAAGATATTTATGATCATTGGTGTGGTTTGCGACCTCACAGCCCTGTTCGGCCATACGGCGGATCACTGCGGCATTGGAGTCCACATTGGTACCTACCATAAAGAATGTAGCCCGTCCCCCATTCTGCTGCAGGCTGTCAAGGATCCGGCTGGTAACCGAAGTCCGCGGGCCGTCATCAAAGGTCAGGGCGATCATAGGTCTGGAGGGATCGACTGCGTTCATGGCTGCCTGAGGCGCTCCGGCGTCCTTTGCCGTGATCGCAGCCCTGATTCCATCGATCCTCAGGCCAGCTCCCTCCGTACCTGCCACAGCTCCATTTAATGCCCAATCCGTCCATGTACCATTCTGATAAACCTTATAATACAGATCATATGATGCTGCAGACGCTCCATACAGCTCCATGCAGATCGCTTCCAGCGGCGCCTCAGCAGACGCATTTCCCGCCTCCGCTCCATCCTCTGCCGGATCCAGCCAGCCGGTCCCGCTTAAATTTACCTGATAGCGGATGCCTACCTGGGCATCTGCCGGAATATTGATCAGATTCGCCCTCATAGCTGCCACCCAGCTTCCATAAGGAGCCTGCAATGCCTGATTATCCGCAGCCGTACCGCTCCATCCCTGGATCGGGGAGTAAATACTGTAGTTTACCTGAAGAGGGAGGTCAGATGAGGCTGTTGAATGATCCGCTGTATCCTGAATTTCGGATCCGGCAGCGGACTGTCCGGATTCCCCCTGGGCTTCGGATCCGCCTGCCGGCTGACCTTCCGCGCTCTGTACCCCATCTGTTTCAGACGGCTTTTCCTGCTCATCGTTCTGATCTGATGGGCCCACTGCTTCCATGCCCGGCCCGCCGGCCGGACCTGCTGCCGCCCCTACTCCCATGGTTCCTGCAAGTGCCGTCATTCCCGGGGTTCCAAACAGGATTCCCATTATGACAAGCAGCGCCAAAATCCTGCCGTTTCGTTTTAAATTGCTCATTCTTTCATTCTCCTTACTGTCTGCCGCTTCCAGTAGACCGTCCATCGCCTAAAGCCAATGGACTTCCTGCTTCATTGACCTCATGTCCCCGCTCCGAATACAGTCCGGCAGAGCATAATATATTCTTTGTAATAAAGATGTTCCTTTAAATCATCCAATGCATCTGCAATCCCCCAGTAATACCAGGCGTGCATGGCCTTATCCTTTTCATTAAACCGCTGCCAGATTTCATCCCCAAGAACCAGATAATCCTTTGCCGTACAGCGCATATTGCTGAGCTTATCCCCAAGAGCCAGGATCTTAATCTCTCTTGGAGCACTTTTCAGATGCTGTATGGTAGCTCCCTTCCGTTCCCTCCAGCATTTTGTTTTATCCTCTGTCTCATTTGCCACCAGACAGGCTACTCTTGAACCGAAGCGCTCCCTAATCTCCTCTTCTGTCACGCCCGTATCCTCGACCACATCATGCAAAAGCGCTGCCGCGATCATCTCCGGATCATCTGTAAACCCGGATACGATCAGAGCTGCCTCCATCGGGTGTGTAATATACGGGATCTGTGTCCCTTTTCTGAATGTTCCATGGTGCGCCTGCGCCGCAAATGCTGCTGCTTCTTCTATCATGGCTCTGCCCCTTTTCTCGCTGGACCCCTGAGGATCATCCTGTGCCCTTCCCGTTCCGGGAATATTCTGGCATATGTAGTATCATTTTCATCATATCATATTCTGCTCCTGTTTTCATCCCTTTTCCCCACAGACTTTCTTACAACACTCTTACAAGAGCAATTTTTCCTTGTAAGACCAGACAATTTCTGCTATGCTATAGTGGTATTTTGACCAAACTTCAAAGGAGGACAAAGGCAATGGACCGCCATTCATCCTATACAGCGCCCCGCAGCGACCGTTCACCGGCCTCACGCGGCTCACGGCGCAGCCCCAAAACCAGCAATAACGGCCGTTCCGGAAATGAAAACCGGTTCCTTCACAATCTTTTATGGTATGTGCTGCCGTTTATTGTTTTCAATCTTCTTCTGCTCTTTCTGGTGACCGCTTCCCCCCGAATCGAGCTGACTGTAGGGGACACCACTGATTACAAAACCGTAGATGTTTCCCTTAAGGTAAAGTCACTGATTCCTATCCGGAAACTTACCACAACCCTGGAATCCCAGGATATTGAATTCAAAAAAGAAGGCGGCGTTTACCATTCTACCTTAACAAATAACGGCGCTCTGGAAATCTATGTGGAGAGCTGGAACGGTATGCCTGCCCGTCAAAACGAGCATATCGCAGTCTTAGATGACACAGCTCCCTCGATCGATGAAGAAACTGTAGTCATGGAAGACGGTAAACTGGAGCTGATCGCAGAGGACAATATTTCCGGAATCAATTATGAGGCTGTTTATGCTACGGATGATGCTGGAAAACGGACAGCTCCTGTCAGCTATGACAAGGAAACCGGCCGCATTACCTTTGATCTGGAGAAAGGTTCCCTGACCGTATATCTGGAAGATATGGCCGGAAATGCAAATCAGGCCGCTTTTTCCTTAAGCACCTCCGGCATTGACACAGACAGCCGGGAAACAGATTTCCCGGAAGACGGAGAAAACGGCACAAACGGAAATAAAAAAGAGGAGGACAAGAAAACCTCCAATTCCGATAAGGAAAAGACGTCCAAGAGCACGGAAGCCGCAAAGTCTTCCAAAACTTCCAAGAATACAGAGGCGTCTAAGTCTACCAAGGCGTCTAAGAGTACGGAAACCGCTAAGGATGCAAAGGCCGCAAAGAGCACGGAAGCTACAAAATCCACGAAGGCTCCTAAGAGTACAGAGGCCACAAAATCTACCAAAGCTGCAAAGAACACAGAAACCTCAAAAACTGCTCAGACGTCCAAGAGTACAGAAGCTTCCAAGGCTACGCAGGCTTCCAAAAATACAGAAACCTCCAAAGCTACATCTGCTGCAAAAGCAACAGAAGCTTCCAAACCCGCAGAGGCCACCAAAGCGGCAGAGGCTTCCAAAGCCACTCAGGAATCCAAACCGGCAGAATCCGCTCCCGCTTCGAAAACAATGCCTGTGATTGAGCCGTTGAATTGAAAGGGAGGAACTTCTCAATAATTAAAAGCTATTTATTATGAGGGTGTCGCAAAATCATCAAATTAGATGATTGAGCGATGCCCTCGCTCTATACATGAAAAAATCCGGAAAGAATTCTTTTCATTTGGAAATTCTTCCGGATTTTTGGCGTACTTTAAAAAAGCCTCCATTTTTTTGGCTGTTCAGGCTGTTTCTTTTACTGGGAAAAGCTAACTTTCTGTGCGTTCTTTTTGGATTTTTGCATGCAGTTTATTAATGTTATACCCCCTACAGAGCAAAAGAATCTCCTGTTTTACCTTGGTTTTTCCTCGAAGTAAAAATCATTGAAATTCATAATCGTTTTTCAAAACTCCAAATGCCCCTTCATTCTTTTCGAACCTGTCGAAATTTCCGGATAGTTACATCATCCAAATTATGCAACAACCTGTTGCACAATTACGCCAGTTCCCTTTCGATTTCTGCAATAGACGGTAAACTACTCTTTAATTCTTCCGGTAATTCCTTTTCTATTTGATTTTGCCATTCTGCAACACCGATCGGATTTTGATATCCTGTCAAAGAATACTCAACAACCGTCTTATTCTTCCCTTTCACCAATAACAAACCAATCGTTGGCTTATCATCTGGATGGCATAAAATATCATTTACGATATTCTGATACATATTAAGCTGACTGATAAATCCTGGTTCAAAATCACAGGCCTTTAATTCAATCACAACATAACAACGAAGTTTCAAATGATAAAACAGCAAATCAATATAAAAATCCTGTCCTCCCACTTCCAAATGTACCTGTCTGCCTACAAACGCAAAACCCTGCCCCAGTTCCAATAAAAATTTCTGAATATGTTCTACCAATTGACGCTCAATTTCAACTTCACGTCTTGGCATATCGGTACCTAAAAAATCAAATAAATATGGATCTTTGAAAATCTGGTTTGCCATATCCGAATCTGCCGGCGGTAATGCGGCCGGAAAGTTGTTCACACTTTTCCCAGTACGCTCAAGTAATCTGTTCTGTATCTGAAAATCCAATACATTACTGCTCCAACCGTTTTCAATAGTCTTATGAGCATACCAAATTCGTTCTTCCTGTGTACTCAGTTTATCAAGCAATTTTAAATTTGTTCGCCATGGTATTTGTGCAACAACCTGCTGCACCTTTTCAAAATCAGGCCAACAGGCCGCAAATTTTCTCATATACTTGATATTTCTTGGCGAAAAACCGGACATATCTGGAAATGCTTCTTTCAAATCTTTTGACATACGGTCTATAATTTTCGCTCCCCAGCCTTCCTTTTCCTGTTTTTGCAGAATTTCTTTTCCTATGTGCCAATAAAGACAAATCATACTTGAATTCGCATTCAATACAACAGTTAGTCGCTGATGTTGAATCTCTTTTTTAATTTCTTCTATAAATTCCAAATAGGCACCACTCATGTCAGAAAGATTTGGAGCAACAGGGAAAATTACACCCTCTTTATTCTTTCCCATCCGATTTCGATTTTCCAATTTTCTCGCCTCACAATTCTCCTATTTTCTTTTTACCCGCTCCAATTTTACAACCGTTTCGCAGTGTCCCCCCTGCGGAAACATATCACACCCTCTAACCTTCTTCACCTCATACCCCCCATCCACAAGGTATCTCAGATCTCTTGCCAGGGTAGCGGAATCGCAGCTGACATAAACGACCCGTTCGGGCCGCATTTTCAGGATCGTATCCAGGCACATCTGGTCGCAGCCCTTTCTTGGGGGATCTACCACGATCACATCGGCATAGATCTGGTTCTTTTCATACTGCTCCGGCAGCACCTCCTCTGCCTTTCCTACAAAGAACTCCACATTTTCCATTCCATTCAACCGGGCATTTCTTCTGGCATCTTCAATGGCCTGGGGGACAATCTCCACGCCATATACCTTTTTCGCCTTCTGGGCCAGGAACAGGGAAATAGTTCCAATGCCGCAGTACAGATCCCATACCGTTTCTTTTCCCGTAAGGCCCGCATATTCCAGGGCTGTTCCATACAGCTTTTCTGTCTGCACCGGATTAACCTGATAAAAAGACAGGGGGGAGATCTGATATGTTACATCCGAAATGGAATCTGTAATATACCCTGGACCATAAAGATTTACAATCTCTTTTCCCATGATCACATTGGTCTTTTCCTCATTGATACTGTAAGAAATGCTGGTCATTCCTGAAACAGCCGACAGCCGCTTTACCAGCTCTTCCCCGTGGGGCAGGCGCTTTCCGTTGATCACCAGACAGACCATGATCTCACCGCTATTAAACCCTTTTCGGATCAGGGCATGGCGAACCAGCCCCTGATGGCTTTTCTCATCATAGGGCCTGATCCTATATTCCTTCATAAATGCCTTGATAATTTCCAGTATTCCCCTGTTTTCCTGTACCCCCAGCAGGCAGTCCGCATTTTCAATGATATCATGGGTGCGGCCCGCATAAAATCCGGTTATAATTTCTCCGTTTTTATTCATTCCAAAAGGAAACTGAGCCTTGTTACGGTACCGCCAGGGCTCCTCCATTCCAATAATTGGAAACATGGGGATTTCTTCCTCTTTAAAACCGCCGATCCGCATAAGGTTATTTTTAATCTTTCGCTCTTTAAACGCCAGCTGCTCCTCATATTTCATGGCCTGGAGCTGGCAGCCCCCGCAGGGACGGGCCGCAGGGCATCTTGGCTCTGTCCGAAAAGCAGAAGGAGTGATCACCTCCATCAGACGGGCAAAACCATAGGATTTTTTCATCTTCATGGCTTTCGCCCGCACCTGGTCGCCGATGACCGTATCTTTGATAAACCAGATGTAGCCGTCAAGCTTTCCGATACCGGAGCCGTCCTCGCTCATATCTTCAATGGTAACTGTAAATTCCTGATTTTTTTCCACTTTCCTTACTCCGTTGTCTTTCTGATGTTGGTTTCTAAAAGCCTGTTGTAGCCCAGCCAGCCCTTATTCGTTCCGCCTGCTGCCAGCGCCTCGATCATTGTCTCCATCTTGGCATCTGTATTGTCTGCAAAATTCAGTGCCAGCGCTTCCAAAAGAGCCGGTTTCTTGGGTGAACCATATTCCAGCTCTCCGTGATGGGCCAGAATACAGTGTTTTAACTCAGACGCCAGTCTGGGCGGAAAATCCGGAATCTGGCGGATCCGCTCGGAAATCATCTCCGTGCCGATCATAATATGGCCCAGAAGCTGGCCGTCGTCGGTATAATCATTTTCAGGGAAACGTGACAGCTCCTGCATCTTTCCGATATCGTGGAACATGGCTGCGGTGAGAAGCAGGTCCCTGTTTAATGTCTTATAATACCCTGCATAGTAGTCGCAGAGCTTTACCACACTTAAGGTATGCTCTAAGAGTCCTCCTACGAATCCATGATGAACGGTCTTTGCCGCGGAATGGAACTGGAACGCCTTGGCAAATTCCTTATCTTCCACAAAATACCCTGACAAAAGCTGATTCAGCCATGGATTCTTCACACTGCGCACAAATCCCAGCAGCTCCTCATACATCTTTCCAATCTCTTTTTTAGAAACAGGCAGATAATCCGCCTCCACATACTCTCCCTCTCTGGCTGTGCGGATCCGGCGCACATTCAGCTGGTTTGCATTCTGAAACAGCGTCACATCTGCCTCAATGTGCACATAGTCCATTGCGTCAAATTCCCCTACTCCCGGAGAAGAAAGATCCCAGATCTTTGCCTCAATGGTGCCTGTCTTATCCTGAAGGATCAGATTTCCATATTCTTTTCCTGTTTTTGTAAGCTGAATCTGTTTTGTCTTGCATAAATAAATATCGGAAATATGATTTCCTTCATGGAATGTCTCAATATATCTCATTTTCATACCTCATCTCTCTTTTACTGAAAAGGGAGTCCGCTTCGTTCGGACTCCCACACCGCACTTATCTGGTTCCAACGGTTATCTCAAAGGGGATTTCCCTGTATTCGTCTTTGCCATTGCTGCGCTGTACGTTTACAATGATCTTCGTTCCTGCCTGGAGCTTTTCCACCTGGCCCTGAAATTCCTTCAGATTTGTCACCGGCATATCTCCCAGCTTTGTGAGAATATCCCCCGGCTGAAGGCCTGCATTATAAGCCGGACTGTCCATAACTGCTTCTGAAATATAGATGCCCTTAGGCATTCCCTTCTGGGCCATGGCTGCCGTGATCTCCTGTCCCAGTATACCAAAGTAAGGCACAGGAAGACCGTTGCTCATAAGTTCCAAGGCCCCCTTATAATCCGATACGGACATAACGGCTGTCATGGAAGAATGATCCTCCTGCCCATAATCATCCACCGCCCAGCCGATCAGTTCTCCATCCGTATTAATAAGGAAGGTTCCCGCCTGGGAATCTGCCGCTGTATCCGTATAAAAGATCTTGGTACTTCCGTCTACCGCTTTTGTGCTGCGCACTACATAGGAAATAGCGCCGTATCCACTGGAACCGGTCACACCGGCCGGGGAACCGATGGCAACCACCAGATCTCCCTGCCTAACACCGTAAGAATTTCCCAGCGGAAGCTCTTTTATGCGCTCATACTGCCTGTCCTCCAGCTCTGCGGCATTTACGCTTACAAGAGCCATATCTGCCACAGAATCCTTTTGTTTTACAGTACCCGGAAGAATGGTTCCGCCTGAAAATGATACTTCAATGGAATCCGCCGTATCTACCGCCTCATCCGGCACCAGAACAAGGATTTCTCCTCTTGTGCAGGAAATCACCACGCCTGAATACTGGCCTGTAGTTTCAATGGGATTATCAAACCAGTCCGTTTCCCTCTGAATCGAGTGAACAGAAGCCACACAGCCCTCATTCTCTTCAACCAGCGTATTCAAATTTCCGTAGAGACGGTTCAGATCATCCATAGAATACGGATACTTCTCCATCTCTGACCGCACCATATCCTCCACCGGCTCTGTTTCCTCAGGCACCGGCGCACACTCTGTCTGTACAGGCTGCTGCGCTTCCGGCTCATCCTTTGCAATGGTGATCGGCTCCTGCTCTGTCTCCTCCGGGCCGAAGGCTCTGTCTGCGATCGGCTTTACAGCCGAAAAGCATACCGCAGCTGCTGTTCCGAACACAACTGCGCAGGCTCCTGTCATCAAAATTTTTCTCATGATCTGCCGCCCGGAAGGTGGCTGGCGGACGATTTTCTCCCTGATAAACGGTTTCTGTTTTTCCTGGCCTTCGTCCGTTCCCTTGTCTTCACGCTTATCCGCCATTTCGCTCCTCCTTACGAAGAATCTCACCTCTTATTATACGGTTCTCACGCTTAATATGCAAGTTTTTGTTCGTTCGGAATTTTCCCCTATCGTAAATATCGGGGGATGTGGTATACTTGTCCGTGTAAACAGGATATTTTGTACCACTCTCAGGAGGTTATTGATAAAAAATGAACCAAAAAGCATTAAAAACCCTGGAATATACGAAGATAATCACCCAACTGGAAAGCCATGCAGCCTCTCCTCTAGGGAAGTCCCTGTGCCGGGAACTGTCTCCTTCTTCTGATCTGGAAGAGATCCGCACCCGCCAGGCCCAGACCACAGACGCTGTGAACCGTGTGCGTTTAAAGGGCTCTGTTTCCTTTTCCGGCCTTCGGGAAATCGGCGGTTCCTTAAAGCGCCTGGAAATCGGAAGCTCTCTTAGCATCCCTGAGCTTCTCTCTATCAGCTCGGTTCTTACCGTGGCTTCAAGAGCCAAGGCTTACGGACGCAGGGATACAGAGGAAACCCCGGTTTTCACCCCCCGGTTTCCCGGACAGAAGCCGCCGAAGCAGGCTGAAACGGCTGAATATGTGCCGGACTCCCTGGACCCCTTCTTTCAGTCCATCGAGCCTTTAACCCCTTTAAATAATGAAATCAAACGCTGTATCCTCTCAGAAGATGAAATTGCAGATGAAGCCAGCCCTGGTCTTTCCCGGGTACGCCGTTCCATCAAGGCTGCGGCGGACCGCATCCATACCCAGTTAAATTCCATTTTAAATTCTCACCGCACCTATCTTCAGGATGCGGTGATCACCATGAGGGACGGACGCTACTGCCTCCCTGTAAAGGCTGAATATAAAAACCAGGTTTCCGGTATGATCCACGATCAGTCTGCCACCGGCTCTACCCTTTTCATCGAACCCATGGCTATCGTGAAGCTGAACAATGAGATCCGGGAGTTGGAAATCCAGGAGCAGAAGGAAATTGAAGCTGTTTTGGCCTCTTTAAGCAATGAGGCGGCTCCCCATATAGAAGAGCTGCGCCTGAATATGGAGCTTTTAGCCCAGCTTGACTTTATCTTTGCCAAAGCCGCCCTGTCCCGCCAGTACCGGTGCAGTGCGCCTGTATTTAATGACAAAGGCCGCATTCACATCAAAGACGGACGCCACCCGCTCTTAGATCCCCAGAAAGTAGTCCCTATCAACATCTGGCTGGGAAAGAATTTTGATCTCTTGATCGTCACCGGCCCCAATACCGGAGGCAAGACCGTTTCCTTAAAAACCGTGGGACTGTTTACCCTGATGGGACAGGCCGGCCTTCATATCCCTGCATGGGAAGGCTCGGAGCTGGCTGTTTTTGACGAAGTATTCGCAGATATCGGGGACGAACAGAGCATTGAGCAGAGCCTCAGTACCTTCTCCGCCCACATGACAAATATCGTATCTATTTTACAGCAGGCAGACTCCCGTTCCTTATGCCTCTTTGACGAGCTTGGCGCAGGAACAGATCCCACCGAGGGCGCGGCTCTTGCCATTGCTGTGCTGTCCTTCCTCCACAACATGAAGTGCCGCACCATGGCAACTACCCACTACAGCGAATTAAAGGTCTTTGCCCTCACCACTCCCGGTGTGGAAAATGCCTGCTGCGAATTCAGCGTGGAAACGCTCCAGCCCACCTACCGCCTGTTAATCGGCATTCCCGGCAAAAGTAACGCCTTTGCCATTTCCAAAAAGCTGGGCCTTCCCGATTTCATTATCGAAGATGCAAAAAGCCATCTGGAAGCCAAGGACGAATCCTTTGAAGATCTTCTTGCCAGCCTGGAAACCAGCCGCGTCACCATTGAAAAGGAGCAGGAGGAAATCCGCTCCTATAAGGAGGAGATTGCCCAGCTAAAATCCCGCCTGACCCAGAAGGAAGAACGTCTGGACGAGCGCAAGGATAAGCTGATCCGCAATGCCTCTGAGGAAGCCCAGAGGATTTTAAGAGAAGCCAAGGAGACGGCAGACCAGACCATCCGCGAGATCAACCGCCTGGCTTCTGAATCCGGCGTCGGAAAAGAACTGGAGGCTCAGAGAGCCAAACTGCGGGAGCAGATTAAAAAGACCGACGATAAGCTGGCAGTAAAGGCCAAAGGCCCCAGCCAGCCCATTTCCCCAAAGAAACTAAAAATCGGAGACGGCGTAAAGGTGCTTTCCATGAACCTGAAGGGCACCGTCAGCACCCTGCCGGATGCAAAGGGCGATCTCTTTGTCCAGATGGGCATTCTCCGTTCCAGAGTTAATATCCGTGATCTGGAGCTGATCCGTGAAGACGACATAAGCGCTACTCTTGGAGACGGTTCCTCACGCACCTACGGCGGAACGGCGGCAGGCTACAAGGCAAAGAAAACATTTTCACAGGCAAAGGGAAATGGCAGCGGAAGTGGCCAGATCCGGATGTCTAAATCATTTTCCGTGGGAACAGAGGTCAATCTCATCGGCATGACTACAGACGAGGCCGTGCCTGCCATGGAAAAATATCTGGACGATGCATATCTGGCCCATATGCCGAGTGTGCGGGTCGTTCACGGACGCGGTACGGGAGCGCTGAAAAATGCCTGTCACAAGCGGCTGCGTCAATTAAAGTATGTAAAGGATTTCCGCCTGGGTGAGTTTGGAGAAGGCGGAACCGGCGTTACCATCGTGACTTTTAAGTAATGACATAAGGAGGATTTTCACCAATGGCTGAAAAACAGAAGATTCTGATCGTAGATGATGATGCAAATATTGCAGAACTTATTTCCCTGTATTTAATGAAAGAATGTTATGAAACAATGATCGTAGGAGACGGCGAGGAAGCTCTTAAGGTATTCCCCGAATTTAAACCCAACCTGATCCTTCTTGACCTGATGCTTCCGGGCATAGACGGCTATCAGGTCTGCCGGGAGCTGCGCACCTCATCTCAGGTTCCCATCATCATGCTGTCAGCCAAGGGTGAAATCTTTGACAAGGTTCTGGGGCTGGAGCTGGGAGCAGATGACTATATGATCAAACCCTTTGATTCCAAAGAGCTGGTCGCCCGTGTAAAAGCAGTTCTCCGCCGTTATCAGGCAGCCCCTGCCGCCATTTCTACAGAACCAAAGCAGCAGGGAGAATATGTGGAGTACCCGGATCTGATCGTAAACCTGACAAACTACTCTGTACTCTACAAAGGCCATTCGGTGGAAATGCCTCCCAAAGAGCTGGAGCTTCTCTACTTTCTGGCCTCCTCGCCGAATCAGGTCTTTACAAGAGAGCAGCTCCTGGATCACATCTGGGGCTACGAATACATCGGAGATACCCGGACCGTAGACGTACATATCAAGCGTCTGCGGGAAAAAATCAAGGATCACGCCAACTGGTCCATTACCACGGTATGGGGCATCGGCTACAAATTCGAGGTAAAGAGGTAATACCATGACCCGTTCACTCTACTCCAAATTTATCCTGGGCTATCTGATCTTCGGCCTCCTGGGCTTCATCACCATTGCCACCTTTTCCTCCCGCATGACCAGAGACTATCTGATGCGGGAGCGGTCGGAGGCTCTTTATGATGAGGCAAATGATATTGCAGCCTCCTGCAGTCAGATGTACGACGGAAAGCGGCCGGATCTGGCTGCCTTTTCCTCCCAGTTAAAAAGTCTGGGCGCCTATCTGCGCGCAGAAATATGGGTGGCGGACAATCAAGGGGCCATTTTTATGGACAGCCGGGACGGCAGCCGGACACAGACTGTAATCCCGGATTTCGACCCCACTGCCTCAGGAAGCCGCTCCTACACCATTGGGAATTATTATGGCCTTTTTAATGAGGACGTTCTCACCGTATCTGCTCCGGTGATCGGAAATTACACTACCTACGGCTATGTGATCCTTCATCTGCCGGTTAGCCAGATCGCCCATTCCCAGAGTGAAATCCTGGACATTCTCTACATCACCTCTGCGGCCATTTTCGGACTGTCCCTCATTATCCTTCTGGTCTTTACCCAGACCGTATATCTTCCCCTGCGAAAAATCACAGTAGGAGCCAAGGAATATGCAGCCGGCCATCTGGATTACCGGATCCAGGTAAAGACCCATGATGAAATGGGATACCTGTCCGATACCTTAAACTATATGTCAGATGAACTGGATAAAATGGAGGAATATCAGAGGAATTTTATCGCAAATGTTTCCCACGATTTCCGTTCCCCCTTAACCTCCATCAAAGGCTATCTGGAAGCAATCCTGGACGGAACCATTCCGCCGGAGCTGTATGAAAAATATATTTCCAGAGTTATTTCCGAAACAGAACGGCTTCACAAGCTGACGGAAAGTATGCTGACCTTAAATTCACTGGATGCCAGAGGATACCTGACACGGACGAACTTTGATATTAACCGTGTCATCAAGGATACCGCAGCCTCCTTTGAAGGTACCTGCGGCAAAAAAAATATCAGCTTTGATCTGACTTTTTCCGATAATATCCAGATGGTCTATGCTGATATGGAAAAAATACAGCAGGTAATGTACAACCTGATCGACAATGCCATCAAATTCAGCCACAATGATTCTGTGATCTATATCCAGGCGGCAGGACAGTATGAAAAGATTTTCGTTTCCGTAAAGGATACCGGTATCGGTATTCCAAAGGACAGCCTGAAAAAAATATGGGAACGCTTTTACAAAACCGATCTTTCCCGCGGAAAAGACAAAAAAGGGACCGGACTTGGTCTTTCCATCGTAAAGGAAATCCTCCAGTCCCATGGAGAAAATATTGACGTGATCAGCACCGAAGGCGTGGGGACAGAATTTATCTTCTCACTTCCCCGATCAACGGTTCTGTAGACTTTCCAGACCACCCATTTTATGGTATACTGATGGTATCATTATTTGTAAATACCAGAGTTTTAAATGCATAAACTCTGACAGAAAAGGATGGATGACTATGACCCGAATCAAACAGGCAGCCGCTTTTTTTATGACCGCAGCCCTTCTCTCTTCTGCCTTTGCTCCCGCAGCCCTGGCTGACAACAAAACAAAGGTAGGAAAGATCTGCCTGACCGTCGACAGCGATATCCGAGCCGGCAGCAGTGGCGGTGAAGTAGATGTAACACCCACAGGAGACAACACGGATCTGTACTATGTAGATGCCGTTGAAGTTGTCAATGATGACGGGGACGACTGGTCCAAATCCAATCCTCCTGAGGTAGATATTACCCTTGGTCTGGAGGACGAGGAAGAATACGCCTTTTCCGGAACCTCCTCCAGCAGCTTCAAGCTCACTCTGGACAGCTCCATCAAATCCCGCTTTGACAAGATCAAATTCGTAGACGCCCGAAAAACAGACGGCGGAGCTACTGTCATTCTGACTGTAAAGCTGGTTTTTGACGAAGACGCCGATATGAGCGACGCGCCTGCCCCCGGAAACCTGTCCTGGGATTCTGACAATCCAAAGGTCGCTGTATGGGATGACGTTGAATCTGCCAAATATTTCCAGGTCCAGTTATATCGGAATGGCTCCCTCGTAACGCCTCCTGACGGCGGAAA